>SESD01000121.1_pt1 | contig 46814 bp, 39 predicted proteins | sample 3171411 | NCBI WGS metagenome assembly SESD01 (sample SAMN06051880, study PRJNA518727) | freshwater metagenome | biome: subpolar coniferous forest; feature: holomictic lake; material: water; isolation source: holomictic Lake 442, 16.5 m depth | place: Canada: near Kenora, Ontario | collected...
TGCTTGCCTCAACTCAAGATGCCCTCCTTTTAATTCGACTGAGGCCATACTCTTGGTAATGAAGTCGTAATTCAAACTAGCCAGAATTACGCCTACCACCTGATTATTTTGTGTAATCTGACGTGTTATAGCCAGATGTCGATCAGCTCCGATGTCTCCTTGTATTGCAGGTAACTGATTTTTAGTAAACGTTTCGCGCACCATATCCAAATCGGCATAACCCATTTTTGGGACACTTTTATCATCAAGCTCACTAATTCCAGGCAACAAAATCCTTACTTTCAAGATACCCGGCAAATATCGTTCGAGTTTTGCGGCTACCGTATTTAACTGAGACAGGTCTGAACTAGTAACAGCCGCCAATACCTCAGAATCTTGCGCCATCTTTTGTAACGCGTCAGTCAACAAATTGACTTGTCCTGTAATTCCCAGTGCAGCACTTTTTGCAACGGAAATGGCAGAGTCCTGCTTGGCTTGCGCAATTTGAACCGAACTAATCCGGTAAATACTTGCACCTACAAATACAATCATTAATACAGCAATTGCTGACAAGAAGGAAAAAAGTCGGGCCATATTTTTTTTAATACCTTTTTGAAAAAGTTGTCACCAGTTTACAGACCTGTATTGGGTCTTACATGAGGCAGTAGTGAGATATCTTATAACTTTATCATTGCCGTTTAATGACGACCGGTATGACCAAATCCGCCTGAACCTCTGGTACTTTGATCAAACTCCGTTACATGCTCAAACTCAACTTGCACCACAGGAACAAAAACCATTTGAGCAATGCGCTCACCAATATTGATGGTGAACGATGTATCGCCACGATTCCAGCAAGACACAAAAACTTGTCCCTGGTAATCGGAATCTATCAATCCCACCAGATTTCCTAAAACAATGCCATGTTTATGGCCCAGTCCGGAGCGAGGCAATAAAACGGCTGCCAATTGATGGTCGTTAATATAGATAGCCAGTCCGGTAGGAATTAATAAAGTTTGACCGGGCGCTATGTCGACCGGTTCATCGAGACAGGCGCGCAAATCCAGGCCGGCAGATCCAGAAGTCGCATAGTCCGGCAACGGAATGTCTTTGCCCAGACGATCATCCAAAATTTTAAGCTGTATTTTTTTCATTTACTTTTAAGTTCCATTCTTTCTGCGATTAAACCAATGAGTTGTTCTGCCAAATTATTTTTGTCCGTCATAGCCAGGCTTTTTTGACCTTCGTTCCAAAAAACCTGTAAAGCATTTTGATCGCTGTCAAAGCCTCCCAAGCTTTCATTATGCAATGCATTAGAAGAATCTTGTCCAACCCAGTTTGCCGCAATCATATCCAGATTTTTTTTGATTAACTTATCTTGAGCATAGCGTTCAAGATCGTGGGTTTCAGCTGCAAATCCGACCGTAAATGGACGATTACTGGAAAGCATTGCAACATCGGCCAAAATATCGTGATTTTTTTGCAATGTTAATGTAGTTTGCTCTAAACTCTTTTTTATTTTATGAGTTTCAAGAAAGACAGGCCGGTAATCCGCAACCGCTGCGGCACCAATGTATATATCATGTTCTACGGCTTTGGTAATAACCACTTCGTACATTTGTTCAGCCGTTTCTATCTTGAATACATCTGCTTGTTCCGGAGGTGTTAGTGATACTGGCCCACTAACCAGCGTGACTTTGGCGCCCGCTTTTAAAGCGGCTTTAGCCAGTGCATAACCCATTTTTCCTGAACTTCGATTGGTCAGATAACGTACCGGGTCTAAAGGTTCGCGAGTAGGACCGGCACTGATTAAAACGCTAAGCCCTTTTAAACATTGAGATGTGGATTCTGCGAGCAAAAGTCGGCAAATTTCTGCGGGCTCGGACATTCTACCCATACCGGTTTCTCCGCAAGCTTGTTCTCCTGGCTCGGGACCTATCATTGTGACCCCATGGCCAATCAATCTTTGAATGTTTTCCTGAGTGACCGGCTTATTCCACATAGCCTGGTTCATGGCTGGTGCCATAAAAACAGGGCAAGTTGCTGCCAGATAAAGCGTTGAAACCAAGTTATCAGCCAAACCATGACTGCATTTTGCCATCGTGTTTGCTGTTGCCGGTGCAATAATCAACACATCAGCCCAACGCGCCAGTGTAATATGCTCCATCGCATTTTCTTCGTCCGCATCAAGTAACTCAGTATGCACAGGATTACCGGAAAGCGCCTGAAAAGTAAGCATTCCTACAAACTGCAGGGCCGAATGGGTCATAACCACTCGCACCGTTGCGCCTTGCTTGCGTAATAACCTGACCAGTTCGGCTGATTTGTAAGCTGCAATGCCGCCACTCACAGCCAATAAAATATGCTTGTTATTGATAATAATATCCAAAATGTGAACAAAGTCGATATTATGGCAAGGTTAATGAAAATCTTCTATGCTTAAGTTCAATCAGAGAAGGAGAGCACCATGTCCATTAAAGATTGGTCGGCAGACGACCGCCCCAGAGAAAAATTATTGCGTCGTGGTTCTGCGGCTTTAACTGATGCTGAATTGTTGGCCATTTTTTTGCGGACTGGTTCACCCGGCAAATCAGCGGTTGACCTTGCCCGTGAGCTATTGGTCGAATTTGGTTCACTAAAAGCCTTGTTAAGCGCTGATCAGAAACGTTTTTGCGAAGGCAAAGGCTTGGGCGATGCCACTTATGCCCAACTCCAGGCCGTCATGGAAATGGCCAGACGACATTTTGAAGAATCCTTGCAACGCGGCGATGCGCTCACCAGCCCAGAGATTACCCGCGCCTATCTTAGCGCCAAACTCCGCGGCTACAGCTACGAAGTATTCGCTTGTTTGTTTCTTGATAATCAACATCGAATCATAAAACTGGATGAATTGTTCCGGGGTACCATTGATGGCGCAAGCGTTTATCCAAGAGAAGTCGCCAAACAGGCATTACACTATAATGCAGCGGCGGTCATTTTTGCCCATAATCACCCTTCCGGTATTTCCGAACCCAGCCAGGCCGACAAACAAATCACCGAAAAACTTAAGCAGGCCCTAGCTTTGTTTGACATACGCGTACTGGATCATTTTATTATCGGTGATGGCCAGCCTTATTCATTTGCTGAACATGGCTTGTTGTGACTTTTTAAAATGAAGTGTAATTCTGTTACTATTAAAAAAACCCATATTAAGCTTTTCTTTATACCCAGCGTGAAAAGGTTTGACAAAAACAGCGCATCTCATGATAATACACGGTTTAATTCACTTAGATACAAAGAATCGAGACACTATGGCTAATACAGCACAAGCTAAAAAGCGTGCGCGACAAGCGGAAAAAAGCCGTATTCGCAACGCAGGACAAAGAAGCAACCTACGTACTTTCATCAAAAAAATAATTGCCGCCGTCAAACTGGGCGACAAAGAGAAAGCGCAAGCTGCCTATAACACTGCGGTGCCGATTATTGATTCTGCAGTTACCAAAGGCATTATTCATAAAAATAAGGCCGCACGCGGTAAAAGCAGACTAAATGCAAAAGTAAAAGCTATAGCTTAATTGCGTTAGCTTTAGCTAAATAAAAAGGCCGATCTCATTAAGTTTCGGCCTTTTTATTATCTAAAATTAAATAACTACAAGATTATCCCGATGTATCAGCTCTGAATCATCGAAATAACCTAAAATCAACTCAAATTGCGAACTACTTTTACCCGCTATCAATTGGGCATCAGCAGACCCGTAATTGGTCAGGCCACGAGCAATTTCAAATCCAGCCTCGTCGACACAAGAAACAAGCTCACCGCGATCAAACAGACCTGAAACCGCCTTTACCCCAACTGCAAGCAGACTCTTGCCTTCATTTTTTAACATTCTGATCGCTCCCTCATCAAGAACCAACAACCCTTTAACTTGTAGCTGCGCAGCCAACCAGCGCTTTCTGGCCACTAGGGGCTCAATGTCAGGCAGCAAGTATGTACCCAATTCAGCACCAGCAATAATAGAAGCAATGACATTTTCCGCCGCACCCGCAGCAATTACAGTTGCCGCACCAGAACGAGCCGCAAGACGCGCAGCCCGAACCTTGGTGCACATTCCTCCTCGACCTAATCCACTGCGACTCTCGCCTGCAACTATATCCAATCGCTGATCATTAACGCTGATTTCAGAAATTAACTCCGCATCTGGATAGACACTCGGATCACCGGTAAATAAACCAGACTGATCTGTTAAAAGAATAAGCAAATCGGCTTCCACCAAATTGGCTACCAATGCCGCCAAGGTATCATTGTCGCCAAAGCGAATTTCTTCAGTTGCTACCGCATCATTTTCATTAATGACAGGCACCACGCCAAACTTTAGCAATGTCAATAAAGTACTCCTGGCATTTAGATACCGCTGGCGATTCGACAAATCATCATGAGTTAATAATACTTGAGCGGCATGCAAATTATGCTGCTGAAAATTATCATCAAAAACGCGAACCAAACCCATTTGGCCGACAGAGGCTGCAGCTTGCAACTCATGCAAAACTTTAGGCCGGGTTTTCATGCCCAAACGACACATACCTTCAGCTACGGAGCCCGAGGAAACCAGTATTACATCTATTGACTGACCTCTTAAGCCAGCCATCTGTTCAACCCAAGTAGTGATTGAAGCCTTATCAAGACCAAGACCACCCTTAGTCAATAAGGAACTACCTATCTTGACGACAACACGCTTTACCTTGGCAAACTCAGTCCTGCTCACTTTTTTCCCGCCGTTGTTGCTCCAAAAAATTCATGATGGCAAACATTAACTCTCTAGTACCATTCCCGTTTATAGCTGCAATCTTAAAGACCGGACCAACCCACTCCAACTCATCTACAATTGCCTGGCAGCGCTCATCCACTTCTTCATCCAGTAGCCGATCTATTTTGTTTAACACCAGCCATCGTGGTTTAGCGGCCAACTCGTCACTCCACTTTTCAACTTCGTGAATGATTTTTTTTGCCGCCTGCACAGGAGACTCCGTACTTCCATAGGGCTCAACATCAATTAGGTGCAATAATAGACCTGTGCGTAACAAGTGTTTCAGAAATTGCAAGCCCAGTCCCGCGCCTTCAGCCGCACCTTCTATAACGCCAGGAATATCCGCAATAACAAAACTACGTAAATCGTCAACACTAACAACACCCAGATTAGGATGCAAAGTTGTAAACGGATAGTCGGCAACTTTGGGGGTTGCTGCTGACACAGACCGAATCAAACTCGATTTTCCGGCGTTAGGCATACCAAGCAATCCAACGTCAGCAATCAGAGTTAACTCCAGATCAAGTCTGCGGTGCTCGCCCTCACTGCCTTTGCTGGCTTTTTGTGGCGCCCGGTTAATGCTGCTTTTAAATCGCGTATTTCCAAGGCCATGAAAGCCCCCCTGCGCAACCAATAAAGTTTGGCCTATTTCAGTTAAATCACCGATAACCTCACCTGTCTCCGCATCAGAAACCAGAGTCCCTAATGGCACGGACACATAGCAATCATCGCCTTTTCTTCCGGTACAGTTTCGGCTCATGCCGTTTTGTCCACGTTGCGCCCTGTGAACCGCATGATATCTGAAGTCGACCAGCGTATTCACATTTTCTGCCGCGATCAAATAAACGCTACCGCCATCGCCACCATCGCCGCCGTCAGGACCTCCCATAGGGATATATTTCTCACGCCGAAAACCGATAGTGCCATTGCCGCCATCGCCCGCCTCAACGCGAACCTCTGCTTCGTCAACAAATCTCATAAATCACATGCCGCCAAACTTAAAACTCAATCGATAAAAACAAAAAAAGCCCCGCCATGATGGAGGAGCTTTTTAAAGTTGTCGAACTAGATCATGCTAATTCAACTTGTCAATTTCGGCGCTCTATGGCGCGAAACTGCCGTACGTCTTATGCCGCAACAATACTGATAAATCTGCGGTTATTAGGACCCTTAACCTGAAACTGCACTTTTCCGTCAGCTGTTGCAAATAAAGTATGATCCTTACCACATCCAACGTTGTCGCCAGGATGAAACTGTGTTCCACGTTGACGTACGATAATGTTACCTGCTGTTACACTCTCGCCACCGTAACGCTTAACACCTAATCTTTTCGCATTAGAGTCGCGTCCGTTACGGGTACTACCACCAGCTTTCTTATGAGCCATTTGTAATTCCTTATGTCTTAAGCAGAAATTCCAGTAATCTGGATTTCCGTATAGTACTGACGATGCCCCATTTGTTTCATATGGTGCTTACGTCTTCTGAATTTAATAATTTTTACTTTTTTATGTCTGCCTTGTGACAGAACAGTAGCAGTAACTTTTCCGCCTTCAATAAAAGGCATGCCTACTTTAGTATCGCTGTCGGACTGAATCATCAGCACTTTATCGAACTCGATGCTGTCGCCGGTGCCTAGCTCCAGTTTCTCTATTTTTAAGAAAGTACCTTCTTCTACGCGGTACTGTTTACCACCTGTTTGAATTACCGCATACATCGGCGCAAGCTCCATCAAGCATTAATCTGTTTATAATGAACAGAAAATTATATTTTTAAAACAAAGGCAAGTCAATCTAAATTAATTTAACAGCCAAAACATGTCACCGTAACAGCACAAATAATCTTGTAATTTTTCTTGCCTAATCAATCTGAATGGGCGATTAATGCTCTATTAAGTTATAATAGTCTAGCAGACTTTGATTTTCATAGCTATCATCATGAAAAATAACCCAAACTTACAAGCAGCACTTTATAATGGCATCGCACTTACAATCTTCCGCTAACATTCCTGCCTCCATTGATTTTGATTCAATCAAGAAATTGACTACAGCTGAGGCTAAAACCGTTGATCAGCTTATTATTAGCGAGTTAAGTTCTGATGTTGTCCTTATTAATCAAATGGGCCACTATATCGTCGGCAGTGGTGGCAAACGCTTGCGCCCAATGCTGCTTTTACTTGCCGCAAAGGCTCTTGGAGGAGTTAGTGACAATCACTTGCTTCTTGCCGCAGTAATTGAGTTCATCCATACCGCAACACTACTGCATGATGATGTTGTTGATGACTCTGACCTCAGACGAGGAAAAGAATCTGCAAATGCCGTATGGGGTAATGCTGCCAGCATCTTGGTTGGTGATTATCTTTATTCCAGCGCCTTTGAAATGATGGTCCGTACCGGCAATATGCGGGTCATGGAAATCCTGTCAAAAACCACCACAGCTATAGCGGAAGGTGAGGTCTTACAACTTCTAAATTGCAACAACCCTGAAACGACAGAAGAAAAATATCTTGAAGTCATTGCCAGAAAAACAGCAATTTTATTTAGCGCAGCAACTAAATTGGCCGCAGTGGTTGCCGACGCATCGATCGAAATCGAACAAGGACTTGCGCAATATGGCCAACATTTGGGTATTGCCTTTCAACTTATTGATGACGCCCTGGATTACAAAGCAAGCAAAGAAGAATTAGGGAAAAATCTGGGGGATGATCTTGCCGAAGGCAAGCCAACATTACCACTGATTTACGCCATTCAAAACGGCAATCAAAACGAAGCAAAAATTATTATTGATGCGATAAAAAATGGTGACCGCGAAGCTTTCAACGAAGTCTATGCCGTCGTACAAAGCACCAAAGCTATTGATTATACAGAGCAACGTGCTCATGAAGAGGCGGAAAAAGCAATAACCGCCTTAAATATTCTTCCTGAATCAGAATTTAAAGAAGCCTTGGTTTTATTGGCAAAATTTTCTGTGCAACGTAATTATTAATCGTTCCTGGCCCAACCATAAAGCAGATCTGCCTAGCCTATAAGCAACGCGTTATAGGCATGAACTTTTTCGAGCAACCGATTGTATTTAAACTCTGCTCTGTCCATTATCTCTGTTACAAGCAACAATATCTCAGCGTTTTGAATATCCTCTGACGCAGATAAAACATATTCCTCCAATCCGCCCACAGGATCAGCATCTACGATTTCGTCAAGAAATAGCGCTGCAGTGGAGGCATTAAAAGCCATTGCCAGCTCATCTTCAGTCAAACCTTGCTGCAACAACTGTTGCAATGCATTAACAGATTGAATCACTTCCAATGCTTTTACATTAAGCGCCTGAAGTAGCGTTAATTTTTCAGTAAACTCGAGAAAGTCATTTGCCACTTTTTTTAATTCATACAAACGTAACTCGTGCTTGGCTTTTAATCCTTGCTGCATAGATTTATCCTAATTAAATAATAGATTTATTATTCAGAAAATATTAACAAACGGAGCGGGAGTCTACCAGTTGAAAAATTGCAATTATCCGCTAATTGTAAATAATCTTTATACTTGGTCGGGATATTTTTTTGTTAAGTCGGCTCCTTAACGTAAAATTGGACTCACTAAAGATAATTCGTTTAATTTTCTGGGGAATCGGCATCTGTAATTCAACATCGGAAAACCTATCACCCTTTAGATCACCTGATAAATCAGAATAAGGAGCATAAAAAAATCATGGGGATACTAAGCATTCTGCTCTGGACTCCGGCCGCCGGAGCTTTATTTTTAGCTTTAACTCCTGGTCAGAATACACGCCTAATCCGATATTCTGCAAATCTGGTTTCAGCGATCACCTTTCTTGTGGCTTTTTGGCTACTAAGAATTTATAACACTGGGGATCCAAATTTACAGTTTAATGAATATTTCCCGCTTAACCCTAAATTGGGCAGCGCCTATGCTTTAGGCATAGATGGATTGTCTCTGCCAATGCTCTTGATGGCGGCCTTACTCACCTCAATCGCATTACTTTCGTCGTTTAAAATTTCCAGCGGGGTAAAGGGCTACCACATTTGCCTATTATTACTTGAATTTGGGATGCTGGGTGTTTTCCTGGCTCAGGACTGGGCGCTATTTTATATCTTCTGGGAAGTGACTTTAATCCCTTTATTTTTTCTTATTGGGCGCTGGGGTGGCAAAAGACGACACACAGCCAGTCTTAATTTCGTACTGTACACAATGGGTGGTTCGGTTTTTATGCTGATAAGCTTACTAGCCATCAGCCAATATGATCTTGAGCACGGAGGCTCTTTAATGTCTTCAATGCATCAAGCGGCACGAGATATGCCAAGAATTGAACAAGTTTTGGTTTTACTTGGTTTTATCATCGGATTTGGCGTGAAAATGCCGATATTTCCATTACACGGCTGGTTGCCATTGGCACATGTCGAGGCACCTAGCCCTGTCAGCATTCTGTTATCTGGCATTCTTCTCAAAATGGGCGCCTATGGCTTGATCAGGGCTGTGGTTATGTTACCGGAGGCAGCAAAAATACTACAACCATTCCTGGTATTTCTTGGGCTGTTCGGGATGCTCTATGGAGGCCTTTTAGCCTGGCGCCAAAGTGATCTTAAAGCCATGATTGCTTACTCCTCACTTAGCCATATGGGCATGGTTTTATTAGGAATTGCTACTTTAAATGAAATTGGCATTACCGGTGCTGTTTTGCAAATGACTGCACACGGACTAATCGCCGGCGCGTTGTTTCTTTTAGTTGGCCTGCTATACGAACGCACTCATACCCGAAACATTCAGGACTACAACTCACTCATTCAGTCTATGCCACGTTTTGCACTTTTTTTAACAATAACCTTATTGGCCGCAACCGGTCTTCCCGGTTCGGTTGGATTTATCGCCGAATTGCACATTTTAATAGGTGGCTATAGTACATTTGCCAGCCTTGGTTTAGGGATGCTTGTAATGACGTGTTTTGGCATAAGTATATTAATAGGGGCAGCCTATGCGATACGCACCATCAACCTACTCTTCACCGGACCAGTAAAACAGGAAGTCCCGCACCTGGAAGACTTGAAAGTCTCGGAGCTGTTGGTCGCAGGAGTATTGATAATCGCCATTGTATCATTAGGCTTTGTGCCAACGCCGCTCATCAACTTATCTTCGGCTACGATTAGCCAGATGAACAGTATAATCAGTCAGCGGATTTAGTAGTTATGGAAAAGCCACACAAGTTACGTGAGCAAATAATCACTGCGCTAAATCATCTGGATCACGTTCTGCCAGGGCAAGCTCCGATCCTTGATTTTGTGCATCACAATACTCTGCATGGTTTTCAGCATTTGCCCTTTGATGAAGCACTTGCTTCTTTTGAAGCTTTGACTGGCATTTGCTGCTACCTCCCAGAGGAAAATAATCGCGGATTTTATTCACAAGGGCGAATTATTGAAGATGATTTGTCCGCTGCATTCAAGGCATCTCCAAACCTCTATCCGGACCAAGTTGTTTGTGCATTACCAGATAAGATGATCAGCCGACAAGAAATTTACCGCATTGCCCTGTTATTTGAATTGCATCCGGTTAGCGTTAGTCAATTGAACTGGCAAATTGAAGAAATGGCTGCGTTAGAGGCAGCTCAAGCCGATGTACCTGAGCATATTCGTGCCAGTTTACTGGTAAATGACAGTAACGCCATCCGCTCTTTATGGGCATGCATCTTAACCAAACTTAATCTTGAGCAGGCAGCCCTGCATCCCGAACATATGCTCGACTTATCAATCGATGAGGCCGAGTACTGGCTGGCACAAGCCCAACACAACTTATCAAGAAAAGCTGATTTAACAGCAACGAATCAATTTGTTACTGTTCATCAGCAAATGCAGCAACAAGCTACCTCGGACATGGAAAGCTTATTTTGCGAAATAGGCGACAGCGTGAGCTTAAGAGGCTTCATCCTTGCCTTGACCGGCAAAGATATACTCGAATCTGTCAGGGCTCAGTTGATCCGTTTTTGTGCGTCCGGCTTAGATGAAGGAGTCGCTTCCTGGCAATTACCCGAACGAAGCAACCTTGGGCTTTATGGTGCCTGGCGGGCAACTGCAAGATTCGATGCCAATCCTTTTTTACACGAATTACTGGACTGGCAAGCAATTATCACAGAATTGCCTGAAGATCCCTTGGATACCATTATTCTGCAACTCACTCACCTCGAAATACCTCAGGAGAATTGGGAAGGCTATCTTCGTCGACTAGCCCTGGAAATTCCCGGTTGGTCGGGGCTAATCAACTGGCGCCAGCATCACAGTAGATACTCGACCGATAATGATGCAACTCCATCACTTAAAGATTATCTTGCTATCCGCCTAACCCTCGACAGACTCTGGCTAAACCAGGCTTGCCGCGATACGTGGAAAATCGAAGCCAAACTCAGCGCTATCAGAGGCTATTTCCGTAAAAATCTATCCGAATTTATGGTGCGTAGTGTTCTGTACAGGGGAAAATTACCGGAATACTTGACCCACTTGGCTGAATCATTGACTTTACATGCAGGCTCCGAACGTTATGATCGTTCGGACTGGCAACACCTTGCAGATCTTATCTGGACTTGGCAATGTAGTCCTGCGACAACCCATACACAACAACACACTCCCCATGACAGTGGTTGGCGGTTGTTTCGTTTATGCCAACATTTGGGACTTAACGCAAATGACTTGCAACCTTTGAATATAAAGGATTTGCAAGCCATGTTGACAGTACTTGACGAATTCACGCTGACCAAACGCAGTAAAATCTGGCTGATGGCTTACGAACATCATTATCGTGAGAATTTTTTTCATGCCCTTACCGCTAATCATCATCGTGGACGATGGTCCAAACGCGAGCATCGCCCTGATGCCCAGCTAGTATTCTGCATGGATGACCGTGAGGAAGGTTTTCGTCGGCATCTTGAAGAATGTAATCCGAAAATTGAAACATTGGGTGCCGCCGGTTTTTTCGGCATTGCCATGAACTTTAAGGGACTAAATGACAGCAAGTTAACTCCACTGTGTCCAATTACAGTCACACCTGTACATGAGGTTCACGAATCACCAAAATTTACCAGCAGTTCCATGCAGCTTAAACACAATAGAAACCGCAAACTCGGCCATTGGCTTGCCAAACAGCTCCACCAAGGTTTGCGGCATAATCTTCTATTGTCGAATCCTGTCATTAATACAATCGCACCGCTTACTTTTACGGGCTTAGTGCTTAAAACCCTATTTCCACAAGCTCATAAAAAGCTGGTTTATGGGGTTGGGCATCTGGTGTCTCCGGAGGTTAAATCAGAGTTATTGTTTACGTCTACCAACATAAACGCAACTGCGTCTATTGAAAATCCCGGAATAGGCTTTACCGATGGTGAACAAGCTAATCGGATTGCAGGATTTTTGCGTAATATTGGTTTAACCTACAGTTTTTCTGAGCTCGTTGTGCTGATGGGACATGGCTCTATCAGTCAGAATAACCCCCATTTGGCGGCTTACGATTGCGGCGCCTGTAGCGGAAGACATGGCGGACCTAATGCCCGTGTTTTTGCAGCAATGGCTAATAGACCTGAAGTGCGTGCGCTATTGATAAAAACCGGCATTATTATCCCGACAGACACCTGGTTTATTGGTGCAGAGCATAATACCTGTAACGAAGATATCGTTTGGTATGACCTTGAGCAACTGCCCGCCAAACAACTCGCAAACTTTGAAAAGCTTCAACTGGAATTACAACATACCCAGCAAATGTCAGCCCACGAACGATGCCGCAGACTTGTTTCAGCCCCACGCAACCCTAGCCCCGAAAAGGCTTTAATTCATATAACTGAACGAGCTGCGGATTTTTCACAGGTCCGCCCAGAATTAGGCCATGCGACTAATGCGTCTGCAGTAATAGGCCGTCGCTCTTTAACTCAAGGCGCTTTCTTTGATCGACGGTTATTTCTGATTTCTTATGATCCTACCCAAGACCTCGACGGCAAAATACTGGAAGGAATTCTGCTTGCCGTGACTCCCGTTGGCGCTGGCATTAATCTGGAATATTATTTCTCTACAGTAAATAACGATCGCTTCGGTTGCGGCTCTAAAGTTCCGCATAACATTACCGGTTTTTTTGGGATCATGGAAGGAGCCAGCAGTGATTTAAAGACAGGCTTACCGCAGCAAATGGTTGAAATACATGAACCGATGCGCCTTCTGATAATAGTTGAAGCCAAAAGATCTCTTTTGGAACAAATTATTCAGCGACAAGAAGGTGTCCGTGAATTGGTCGTAGGGGGTTGGGTTCAATTATGCGCAAAAGACCCGGATACGGCAGAAATATTTGAATTTTCAGTAACTAACAGTAGCTTTGTTCTTTGGCAAACGGACGCAAAAGAAGTTACGGTTTGTAATACTTCAATTGAGTGTTATCAGGGGCAATCATTACCGGTAGCACCGGTATTAATCAAACAACCCCCTCAACAATTTGGAGTTTTGTAATGGATGCCTTGGTAATACTAATTCCCTTAATACCGTTGATCGCAGCTGCTATTATAGGTTTGGGTCATCTCTTCGGATTTCTTAAGGGAGAAGCCAGCGAAAACATAACTGCCGATATTGCAGGATGGGCTATCAGCATGTCTTTTTTGCTAAGTCTGGCTTTATTGGGTGCCGATTTACTTGGTAAAAATACGGGCATTTATAGTGCAGGACCTTGGCTAAGCAGCGACAGCCTGGACATCCATTTAAATTTCATTTCCACTGGTATTAATGTTCGTTTGGCCGCGTTATTTTCAATGCTGCTTGCCCTCATCATTCGCTTTTCAATTGACTACATGCACAGGGAGGCAGGGTATCATCGTTTTTTCTTCATTCTGAGCCTGTTTACTTCCGCAATGCTACTGCTGGTTTTATCGGGCAATATAATTTTCACATTTATCGGTTGGGAAGTTGCAGGGCTCTGTTCATATTTATTGGTGGGCTACGCTTATGATAGACCTGTCGCAGTCACCAATGCTTCACGAATATTTATTACCAATCGCATCGGAGACGCCGGTTTTTTATTAGGTGCAGGCTTGAGTTACGCGTGGGTTGGGAGTGTTAACTGGAACGCTCTCAATGTGGCCATTGAGCAACTAAGTTTGGGAGAAGCAACTTCTCTGGCGCTATGTTTTTCTGTCGCGGCTTTTGCCAAATCGGCACAACTGCCATTCACACCTTGGCTGGCTAAGGCCATGGAAGGACCAACACCATCAAGTGCTATATTTTACGGTAGTGTCATGGTACACGCCGGCGTTTATCTGATCATTTTATTAAAACCCATTTTTGAACATGCGCCTCTGGCCATGGCAGTACTTGCAATCGTAGGTCTGTTAACTGCCGTTTATAGCTATGTCGTCGGACTGACTCAAACTGATGTTAAAAGCTCGTTGATTTTTGCCACATCCGGTCAACTGGGACTCATGTTTCTTGAATGTGGCCTGGGCTTCTGGAACTTTGCTGCCGGGCATCTCTGCGCACATGCTGTAGTACGAGCCTATCAATTTCTGACTTCACCGTCGCTGATGCATAACGTTCGGGACCTGCCCCCTGCGACTCCACCCCGAGGGGTTCCAACGTGGCTTTATGTAGCGTCCTTGCAGCGTTTCTGGCTTGATCCCATTACGGATTGGGCTTTGGTTAAACCCTTTCGCGGTCTCGCTCACGATCTCAGTTATTTTGATGACCATATTGTTGACTGGCTCATGGGAGCTCCAGCTCCGGCAATCAATGCGATATCTTCTTTAGCGCAACTAGAAGAAAAAATCCTGGGCGCAAAGCTAGATAATGACTCAGATCTGTTCGCCCAAGGTAGCGGTTTGGCCGGAAAACTTACGGAATCGATGGCCGCGATTTTACATTGGTTTGAAGACCGTATTGTTTTGAGAGGTATTGGCAAGGATGCAGTCAATTATGGACGCGGACTAGGCCATATCGCCAATATGATTGAAAAATCAGTGCTACGGCCACGCTATTTGGTGTTGTTTGTGTTTATTACATTACTTGTCGCATTTTGAGGCGCTGATGGATATTACCGTTACTCCCTGGTTCGACTCTGCGACCTTCCCTTTACTGACTACTCTTACTCTGGTTCCACTGGCTACTATGCTGGCTATCCTTTATTCCAGGTCATCGTCAATTGCTTTGCGTTTTGGCTTTGCCGGTGCTTCTTTGACCTTATTACTCAGTGTTTATCTTCTTACTGTTTTCGATGCGGGTACTTCAGGCATACATCTGGTTGAGGAGGCGCATTTTTTCTGGCTCAGTTACCGAGTTGGTGTCGACGGTGCGAATATATTATTTATTCCTCTGACTGCCGTCTTAACGTTACTGGCGTTGATTTATACGTTAATCACCCGACATGTAACCGACCGGCTGTTTATTGCCTGCCTTTTGGGCTATGAAACCATTCTGATTGGGGCTTTTGTCGCGCTTAATGCCATGCAATTCTGGTTTTGGTGCGTACTTGAATTAATACCTCTGGCCTTATTGACGACTCATGCAGGAACCGGGCAAAACCGACGCTGGACCGTTGTCTTGTTAATGCAATATTGGGGCAGTGGCTTGCTAATGACGCTGGCTGGTTTTTTGTTGTTGGCTTTTGGTTTGATCGATGCAGAACATGACCTGACTTTCGACTGGCTGACGATCAAACAAAATAATGCCTATCTACACGACGAAGTCTTGATTTTTGTGTTGCTGTTTTTTGGTTTCGCGATTCGCATGCCCTTATTCCCCTTTCATGGCTGGTTACCGGCTTTGGCTGAACAGGGAACAGTAGCCAGTGCAGTGGTTTTCCTGGTGGGTTTAAAGCTGGGCATTTATGGCGTCATTCGTTACATTTTGCCAATGGTTCCCGGGGTTGCCGAACAATGGTCTGGATTTGTTATAACACTTGGCGTTATCAGTATTTTTTACGGCGCACTATTAGCTCTTATGCAAATCAATATCCGCCGACTATTGGCTTTTGCGGTTGTTAGTCAAACAGGCATGCTGGTCATTGGTATTTTTTGTTTCAATGAGGATGGACTTGAAGGCAGCTTATTGTTGTCGATTGCCTACGGTCTGGCGATGGCGGGTATGTTGTTTAGCGTCGGCTTGATTTACGAACGAACACGCACAGCGTTTCTCCCGCGACTAGGCGGCTTGTTTGATACCAATGGTACGCTGGCATTACTGTTTTTGATTTCGGCATTAAGCACTATGGTTATGCCCGGCACTCCAGGTTTTGACGCAGCGCATTTACTTGTTGAAGGCGTTATTGAAGAGGATGGCTGGTTGCTTGCCATCGCAATTTTATTAGGGAATGTCATGTCAGCCGCTTTTCTTTTGTGGGCTTTCCAGAGGATGTTTATGGCTACACCCAAGCGTTCCGAACAACCTTACAGTTGCTCCCACCATCCGGTCAGGAAAGAACGTATGATTGCTGTAGTAATTAGTCTATTGCTCATTGGTATAGGTTTTTATACCACACCCTGGTTGAATTTTATCGATCAGGATGCCGCTGCCATTAAGGCGCAATTCCCGATACACGGTACGCAGAATTCTGTTAGTACACATCTTTCGAATGGAGAAAACACCTCACCTTCCAACACCAGCAACCCAGTTGACCAACATGAGTAATACGACTATCCCAATCCTAAGCCTGATTATTTTATTGCCCATATTCGGTGCAATTGTTGTATCGGCCACCCGAAACATTAAACTGGCAAAGAAACTTGGGGTATTTTTTGCGGGCATAGAGCTATTGATCACAGGCGTCGTAGTCGCTCAGTTTAACGTCGATAGCTATGACTTCCAACTTGTCGAACATTATCCCTGGATACCCACTCTTAAAATTGAGTACTTAATTGGCATCGACGGAATTTCAGTTTTATTTTTACCGATGTCTGCACTACTGACTTTAACAGCCATTATTTCTTCCTGGAATTCGGTGCAAAATCAGGCTCGCTTACATGTTGCCTTATTGTTGGCATTGGAAGGAGTCACTCTGGGTGTATTTCTGGCGCTGGATATGGGCCTGTTTTTTTTGTTTTGGGAGTTAACGTTACCACCAATTTTCTTTTTAATCGGTTTGTGGGGAATAGGTTCAGGGCGACGAAGCGCGGCTATAAAATACACTCTGTTTATGTTATTTGGCGGTGTTCCACTTTTATTTGCAGTTATCATATTGGCAGTCAATCATGCTAATGCCGTGGGTAGCACTATTTATGAAGGCTTATCTTTTAGTTTGCCGGTATTGTTACAAACCCCGGTACCCGATGACCTGCAGGCACTGGTGTTTCTATTGTTACTGCTTGGTTTCGCCGTAAAAGCGCCTTTGGTTCCGTTTCATACCTGGTTACCGACTATAGCAATGGAAGGACCAACACAGTTAACTGCCCTGTTGACCGGCTTGAAGCTCGGTGTTTTTGGTATTATTCGTTTTGCGATGCCGCTGGCTCCTTCCGCTGCTGTTCAATACAGTTGGGTTTTGGGTATTTTGGGTGCGATCACCTTGGTCTATAGTGCTTTGATTGCCTTACAGCAAACCAATTTACGTCGCTTACTAGCTTATTCCAGTATTAGTCATGTAGGTCTGGTCATCATCGGCATTACCTCCTTAAATATGCAGGGCATACAGGGAGCCATTTTCCAATTACTGAATTTTACAATGATTGCCAGCTCATTAATGCTACTGGCCGGCTTTATCCAGCACCGTCTGGGTAGCACTGAAGCCATTCATCTAGGAGGCCTTGCTAAAGTAATGCCCAGACTGACCTGTTTTTATTTTCTGTTTATGCTGGCCAGCATTGGACTACCGGGTACCAGCGGTTTTCCAGCCGAATTATTATTGATTGTTAGTGCAATTCTGTCGCATCCCAGTATCAGTATCGCGGCCTTGCTCGGAGCAGTTTTAAGTGCAGCGTACATGCTGACCTTTGCACGCAGAGCATTTTTTGGACCTATAACCCAAACGGGAGTCAAACACGTTCATGATTTACGTTTACGTGAATTATCTTTGATGTGTATTTCTGCGCTTTTAATACTTGGATTCGGCCTGTTTCCTAACGTTATTCTAAATATAAACCGAACAGCAGCGGAAGCTTGGTTGACAAGGTTAATGGATCAGCCAGTATTGGAAAACAAAAAACTTGCTGAGCCACTTCAGCAACAATAGCTAAAAATATTTTCTAAATGACGGCAAAAAAACATGCAGTACCTTTGTCTTCTAGCCCATCCAATCACCTTAACAGGAATAAAAATGAAGACCCCGCTCAACGACCAACATTTAAAATCAGACCTAATTTTTTCTTGGGTCATAGTCGGTGTAATGTTCACCATGTTGGTCGCTATGATTGTTGTTTGCCAGGTTTCAGGGCAAACATTACAGCAGCCATTGCCCGAAGATCAGAGGGTATTGTTCAGAAGCGTCTTTTATATCATTGCAATCGTGACATTTCCACTGACTAATTTGATTCGACACATTCAGCTACGCTTGAACCAAACCATGCCGATTTCAGAATTTTCCTTTAAAAACATAGTGATGGAAGCAAAACGACGTTATCTAATAACCAACATTATATCCATGTCAATTATCGAAGTAGTTGGTGTTTTTGGATTGATCATGTATTTGTGGGGCGATGGTTATAATACTTTATATATTTTTACCGGATTGTCAGTACTGGGGTTATTTTTATATAGGCCAAAAATTGACGAGTATCTTGAAATTATTGAAGCACTTGCTACTCAAAAAAACGAATAATTTTCGTGCTGATATGGATTGGGAGTTGACTTCAATTTATGCATAAATTGAAGTCTGGAAGCCATTTATTCATTAAAGTGAAATAACTTCAAAATCATGAGTAATTTCAACAGCCTTGCTCAACATGATTGAAGCAGAGCAATATTTTTCGGCCGATAGTTTTACAGCTCGTTCGACAGCCGCCGGCTTTAAATCGTGGCCGCTAACAATAAAATGTAGATGAATTTTGCTAAATACGCTAGGAATGGCGTCGACACGTTCAGCCGTTACCTCTGCTACGCACTTTACAATTTCATTTCTGCCTTTTTGTAAAATCTGTACCACATCAAACGAAGAGCATCCACCGACACCCAACAAGAGCATCTCCATTGGCCGCATCCCTATATTACGACCACCATGGTCAGGAGGACCATCCATAATGACAGCGTGCCCACTATCGGTCTCGCCAACAAACATGACACCGTCAACCCATTTCACTGTAACTTGCATCTATTTTTTCCACTTAAAAATGAATAATAGATTATCATAAAAACTTTTATTACCAGAGAGTCAATGTTGATTTTTTTGCAAAAATCCTGCATTGTTAGGAGTAATTATAATAATGCTTATGATAGATGAAGGATTGATATCATGATAAAACCCCAAGAAACACCTTATAAAGAAGCGCTTGAACATTTCATGCGATTTTGTCACATCAAAAAATATCCGGCTAAAACGATCATTGTCCGCCCGGGTGAAAGCGGTGACCGCTTGTATTTTATTCTGGATGGCTCGGTTAGTGTCTGCGTCGAAGATGCCGAAGGCGATCATGAGCTGATACTTGCATACTTAAATAAAAACGAATTTATTGGTGAAGTTGGCGTTTTTCAAACCATTGAAACAAGAAAAGTAATTGTCAGAACGCGCACTGAGTGCCATTTAGCCGAAATCAGCTACGACCGATTTCACCAAATTTTAAGAAAAGATTTGATGGAACATGCGCATGATATTTTATACATGCTAGGCGAGCAATTATCGGCAAGGCTATTAAGCACCAGCCGTAATTTATGTAATCTGGCCTTTATGGATGTGGAAGGGCGTGTTGCGCGAACATTGCTCGACTTGTGTAAAAGTCCCGAAGCAATGACTCACCCGGACGGGATGCAACTGCATCTATCCAGGCAAGAAATTGGCCGCATGGTCAGCTGTTCAAGAGAAATGGCTGGCCGTGTTTTAAAAGAACTGGAAAATAAAAAATTAATCTCAGCGCATGGAAAAACGATTGTCGTTTTTGGTACACGCTGATATTTATTCAATAACCCAACAATACATTACATTCACCACGAAGACAGGAAGAAAATACATGTAAACTCTGCTCACTTCGTGTCGTCGCGGTAAATAATAAACTCAGGTATCTTGATATTTTTTGGAGAGCGCTTTAATTTTTTGACGCTCTTTTACGCTCGTTTTCAGTTAAAAATTTCTTGCGTAAACGTATCGATTTTGGTGTAACTTCTACCAATTCGTCTTCGGCAATAAATTCTAGTGCTTGTTCCAGCGTCATTTTTTGTATTCTCGCTAATACCAAACTTTCATCCGTACCCGATGCACGAACGTTAGTCAGTGGTTTAGGTTTGCAAGGATTAACTGTTAAGTCATTGGTACGTGAATGCAGGCCCACTAGCATGCCTTCATAAACCTCATCGCCATTCACCAATAACAACTCGCCGCGTTCTTGCAACGGATGTAGCGAGTAAGTTACCGCTTTACCTGCAACCATGGAAATCAACACACCGCGCGAACGATTACCAAACTCACCGGCTTTAACCGGACCGTAATGATCGAACACATGATATAAAAGACCAGAACCTGAAGTAGCTGTCATGAACTCGGTTTGAAAACCAATCAGACCACGAGACGGCATCATGTATTCCAGACGAATACGGCCTTTGCCGTCAGGAACCATATTGGTCAAATCGCCTTTACGCTCACCGAGCTTTTCCATGATCGAACCCTGATGGATTTCTTCAACTTCGATGGTGACCAATTCAAACGGTTCGCACTTTTTACCATCGATTTCCTTCATGATAACTTCAGGGCGTGACACCCCCATTTCAAAGCCTTCGCGGCGCATGTTTTCGATCAAGACAGACAAATGCAGCTCACCACGACCTGACACTTTAAACTTATCTGGGTCACCAGTATCTTCAACTTTTAACGCGACGTTATGTTGCAATTCTTTGTCTAATCTATCGCGAATTTGACGTGTAGTGACAAATTTGCCTTCTTTCCCTGCAAACGGTGAGTTATTGACCTGAAAGGTCATCGTCACGGTTGGTTCATCAACCGATAACGGCGTCATGGCTTCTACACAATCCGGATGGCAAACGGTGTCGGATATTTCCAGCTTTTCAATGCCGGCAAAGGCAATAATGTCACCGGCGCGCGCTTCTTGAACTTCTACACGATCCAGGCCGTGAAAACCATAAACCTGCAACATACGACCTTTACGTTCCACGCCTTCGCGATTAACGATAGCGAGCGGCATATTTGGCTTAATGGTGCCACGTTGAATACGACCAATACCAATAACGCCGGTATAAGTGTTGTAATCAAGACTGGACACCTGCATTTGAAATGGTCCATCAATATCAACAGAGGGAGGCTTAACCTTGGAAACAATCGTTTCAAATAATGGAGTCATGTCACCGCCGGTGACCGTGTGCTCTAATCCGGCATAGCCATTGATGGCTGAGGCAAATACAATAGGAAAATCAAGTTGCTCATCGGTAGCACCTAAACGATCAAATAAATCGAAGGTTTGATCAACAACCCAATCAGGGCGTGCGCCTGGACGATCTATTTTATTAATAACCACAATCGGCTTCAAACCTAATGCAAATGCTTTTTGGGTTACAAAACGGGTTTGGGGCATAGGGCCGTCTACGGCATCGACCAGTAATAATACTGAATCAACCATCGATAATACCCGTTCTACTTCGCCGCCAAAGTCGGCATGGCCCGGGGTGTCAACGATATTGATATGATAGCCGTTCCAGTCCAGCGCCGTATTTTTGGCCAGAATGGTGATTCCCCGTTCTTTTTCAATATCGTTGGAGTCCATCATGCGCTCAGTCACTTTAGTGTGAGCGGCAAACGTCCCGGACTGTTGCAATAATTTATCAACCAAGGTCGTCTTGCCATGGTCAACGTGGGCAATAATTGCAATATTTCTTAATTTTTCGATCACTTTTATGTACTCTGAAAGGTTTGATAAATAAATGTAGAATGTGTTAATCGCATTCTTTTAAGTTAAGTAGCATGGTAGCCAGTGCGTTTGGGTTGCCAAAAGATGCACCCTATGCGGCATCATTGATAAGTAGTTACTCTGATTTTTTTATAATTCAGGCAATAAACTGTCCAACCGTTTTATTGTTGGATACATCCGGCCCGAGTCAATGTGGAGATATATTTAACTTTGCTCCCAAGGCAAGCCCTGAAAACGCCAGCCACCGAGATTACCACGATGTTTGTTCTGATCGAGTGCACCTTCAAAACCGTCAACAATATTTATTAACAGCTGATAACCGGTTTCTTCCAGTGCTTTTGCGGCATCCAAAGACCGCTGTCCACTTCGGCACAACAATAAAATAGGTGCGTTAAGGTCATTTACGGTTTTTTTAACTTCGGCAATAAAATGTGAATTAACCTGCCAGTCAGGCGCCTCTTTCCAGGGAATAGATATTGCACCAGGCGGGTGACCAACAAAGGCATGTTCAACTTTGGTTCTTACATCCACCAATACAGCATCAGAATTATTTTGTAATAAATCCCACGCTTGTCGTGGATCCAGGTTTTCTATCATCGTGCTAATCTCTTCGTACGTTTTTGGCCGACAACGGAAATTACATACCCTGCCTGTTTTTTCTTACCTAAAAGTCAGATAAAACAGTAGTCCATCGGGTTCAACTACTCCTATTATCGCATCCATTAAGCCACGGTCAAGGAATCGACGCATCCCGAGTAATCAAAATGATATTCTGATTATCTCTAATTGGCGGTTATTAATGGCGGGCATTGATATTAAGCCTTTGCCAGCGCGTATCAACCGTTAAATCACCCGGCAATACAAGCCAAATATTCGGGCAGCAACCGCCCATAACTGCTATTAAATTAATCCGCATCCGGAAGACTGACTCGATGCTCCAGCCATACCTGTAAAAAATCCATAAAACTTCTGACTTTGGCGGATAAATATTTTCGGTGAGGATAGACGGCATGAACATCCAAGGGTGGCGAAGTGTAATTTTCCAGCACAACTTTTAGCTTACCTTTTTCAATATCTCTGCCGACGATATACGTAGGTAACATCACCAGTCCCAAGCCACTAATAGCGGCAATACGGATTGGGTCAGCCACATTAGCTTGCATACGCCCTGAAACAGTTATACCGGTATATCCGGCCTCACCTTTGAACAGCCATTTATTTCTTGGTGCAATTGCCCAATTCACCAGGCAACTGTGATTTTCCAAATCTTCGGGTGTCAGTGGTATGCCATATCGCTCAAAATACTCGGGAGAACCGCAAACAACCAGGGATGAACTAGCTAATTTACGTGCAAACATACTGGTATCATCCAGAGCACCCAGGGATATTGCCAGATCAATACCTTCATCTATCAAATCGCCGGGACTACTTTGTAAAATCATTTCGATAGTCAAATCAGGATGAATTTTTAAAAATTCGGAAACGGCCCTAGAGATATGAGTAGCTCCAATGACTGGTGGCGCGCTGATTCGTAAAACCCCTCGAGGCTCAGTTTGCAAATGCGTAACCGCGGCTTCCATTTCTTCAACTTCAAGCAAGACTTGCTGACAACGTTCAAGATAAGATGCGCCAACGTCGGTCAGGCTTAAGCTACGCGTGGTCCGATTAAATAAACGCGTTCCCAGCACACTTTCAAGATTCATGATGTGTTTGGTTGCCATCGCCCTGGAAATATCCAGATCGCGCGCGCCTCCCGCAAAGCTTCCAGCTTTTGCGACGCGGACAAAAACATTCATACTGGTTAATTTATCCATTTATACTCCGCTTAACTAACATTATTTCAAATGTATAATACGCTTAGTTGCCTTGTCCCTGAATATATCCGGATCACGAGCGCTACCTACTAAATTTCCTGCCTTTCCATCGTAAATAAAAGCGCTCACGTGGTGTGTTATCCATTTATACTCCGATTAACTACCATCATTTCAGATGCATAATACGCTTAGTTACGGCCCTGAACATATCCAGATCACAAACACTACCTACTAAATTTTCTGCCATTCCATCGCAAGTACAAGTAAAAGCGTTCACGCTAGTGTGTTATCCATTTACAAGCCGCCTTTCTTCTATCCACAACAAGTCTTCGATTTTACACTGAGGTACAAAACCTGATACAGCCTCAGTCAAAATTTGCCTAATTATCTCAAATTCATCATTTTTTGTTGCCATTTCCAGTCTAGCCAACATTTTATTTAATTCCAGCCAGGGAATAACATGCTCTTCTGCGCGCATAATTTGTAGGTGCTCCGTTTTTGACACATTATCGCCAATCAACAGTTCTTCATACAGTTTTTCTCCAGGCCTTAAGCCGGTAAAACTAATTTCAATATCGCCAGCAGGATGATCTTTATCCTTAATTTCAAGACCGCTTAAATGAATCATTCTTTTAGCCAAATCGACAATTCGAACCGGCTCCCCCATATCCAGCACAAATACGTCGCCGCCTTTTCCCATGGCCCCAGCTTGAATGACTAGCTGGGAAGCCTCAGGTATTGTCATAAAATAGCGAATGATTCTTTCATCGGTGACCGTGACCGGACCGCCCCTGGCAATCTGCTCTTTGAACAACGGCACGACCGATCCTGAAGAACCCAACACATTGCCGAACCGTACCATAGTAAACCGGGTTGGGGAATTATTATTCGCACTCAACGCTTGCAAAATCAGTTCAGCAAACCGTTTGGTTGCACCCATGGTATTGGTAGGACGAACCGCTTTATCGGTTGAAATAAGTACAAAAGTTTCAACGCCTGAGTTTATGGCGGCCTGTGTGGTTCTTAGTGTTCCGAAAATATTGTTCCAAATGGCCTCCCCCGGATTTCTCTCAACCATAGGTACATGCTTATAAGCCGCCGCATGATAGATTGTTTGCACCCTGAACGTTTTGCACGCTTTTTCAAAGCGCATCGCATCAGTCACTGAACCCAAGACAGGAACAAGTTTTAATTGATTGCCGTCAGGTGATTTTTCCAATAAATGTTGTAATTCTTTTTCTATGGCGTACAGCAAAAATTCGCTAATTTCAAAGAGAATCAATGCTTTTGGTTGCAGACGGCTAATTTGTCTGCAAAGTTCAGAACCAATAGAGCCACCAGCTCCCGTTACCAGTACCACTTTGCCGCTAACATTCCCCATTAACAAAGATTGATTCGGTGCCACAGTATCGCGACCCAATAAATCCGAAATTTCAACTTCCTGTAACGTATCAACGGTAACTTTACCTTGAGCTATATCTGACAATCCCGGCATAGACATCACATGAATGGCAAAAGACTCCAATGCATGAATAATTTCACTTTTACGCGAACGATTAACCGAGGGCATGGCAAGCAAAACATCTGAAACCTGATATCTGGCTATTAAATATCTCAAAGAGTCGAGTGGATAAATTCGTAAACCATTTACTTTTTGTTTATGCAACCTCTCGTCATCATCGATAAAGGCAACTGGCTTAAACTCACGACCATAACCTAGAGCTGACGCCAGTTGCACACCAGCGCTACCCGCACCATAAATCACTACATTTTTTTTGCTGTGACTTTTTACCCCACGTCCGCCGCCAAGATTTAAATAAATCTCGCCCAACCACCAACGTGCAAAAAAACGACTGCCACCCACTAACACCATCATATTAAGCCAATTCAGCGGCAATACGGTTCGGGGGATGCCTTTAATGCCGGACTCATATAATACAAATGCAAATACCAGCGCATACAAAGTTGTCGCCTGAATTATCGTCCATAACGCCCTAACTTCGATGTAACGGGTAATAGCACGATACAAACCCAATTTGATAAAAATAGGTACTGCGATTAAAGGCGCGGCAGCAAATAAAATCCATTCATCGTTTTTGAGAACATAAAGCTCACCCCAGCGCAAAGACAGTGCAGCCCAAAGCGCCAGCATCGCAAAGAAAATATCAGCACTGATAAGAATAAAAGCTTTGATTTTTCGTGAAAGCTGGATAAACCAGGTTCGCGTGTTTGATCTCATGAAGCATTCCTTTAGTTTTACAGGGTGCAAAGCTGCTTAAGCACCTTGATGCTGCACCCATTTCTTTAACGTGTATGGATTTTAATGACGGGCTATACAATTAGATAAAACCCAACGACAGTCAAAATAATAAACATCATACAACAAGACGCTTAAGTTGGGTGGCGACTTTATAGTTACTTATTTTGAATTTAATTTTCCGGTCGGAATATTGTCAATCCATCTGGGCTTGACGATCGCCAGCTTTATAATAAAACGCCAACCATAATAACGGTAAATACGCGACAGTAAGACCCAGGCCACCGTTCAATTTCTCAAGAGCAACTAAAGAGGCAATTGGCAATAACCAGAAAATATTAATCGCGCCTATTGCCAAGGTAACGGAACGATGAGAGCCAATGGCGCGCGAGGCATATTGATAGGCATGACTTCGATGCGCCTCATAAAATTTTTCACCAAATAATACTCGCCGACATAAAGTCACTGTTGCATCGACAATAAAGACGCCCATCAACAACAGCCACACCCAAAATAGCTGTGGATGAAACTCCGTCGCTTGCACGGAAAGCAGCGCCAACATTAGCCCTAAAAATCCGCTACCCGCATCACCCATAAAAATTCGGGCAGGAGGAAAATTCCAGGCAAAGAATCCGCTAACGGCTGTCGCTAAAAGCGCCGGCAGCATCCAAGTATTTAAATCCGGTGCAACCAGCCAACTTAGCAATGCACCACTACTACAAACTATTATCGCTTCAAGGCCGGCAAGACCGTCTATGCCATCCATGAAATTATAGAGGTTAAGTAACCAGACAAAATAAATCGCAGCGCATAAATAACCCAGCCATTCCGGAAAAAGACCCAAACCCGTCAGCGGAGGAAATCCACCTAACCAATAAAGCCCCCAAGCTGCAGCGCCGAAATGTACCAATAAACGCCAGCGAGCTCGAATATGACCATGATCATCCAGGAAACCGGTCAATGCAACAATAAGCCCCGCACCACCTAAAGCGATACAAATTGGTGTGGAGACCCAATCTACATAGTTTAAACCCGGAAGAACTGCCAAAAATGAAACCACAATGGCCACACCGCCGCCACGAGGTGTGGGCATGGAATGTGAGCTGCGGTCATTTGGAACATCAATCAAGTTCTTCGCCAGGGCATACCGACGTAACAAACCGGTCAGCACCCAAGATCCGATACTTGTTAACAAAAGTAACCACCAAAAAATCATTTATACCTCTTTAAACGATGGATAAGTCGAATGCTGTGTGAAAAATAACCATTATTACACCACACGCCAGAACCTAAGAGTTCTGTAAAAAGTTTAATGCGGTTTTCCTCAGCCCATCATCCACTGACACTAGGGGATTCCATTCCAGCAAGTCCTGGGTTTTGCTGATGTCGACCTGGAGCGAATCGCATAAGCGTTGGGCAACATCACCTCTACCCATTAAATTAGCGACTAACTTTAAAACGCAAACTGGCAACGGAATTAGTTTAGCCGGTTTATCCAGCGCCTTACCCAAATGCTTTAATAGTTCAGTTGTAGACAGATCTTCACCATCGCTAGCCAAAAAGGTTTGGTTGGCTGCTGCCGGATGAGCCATACAGATTATGATCAAGTTGACCAGATTATCCAGTGCAATAAAACTACGCTTGTTGTAAATCGCGCCCAAAGGTAATGGAATGCCCATTTCAAGACAGCGTAACATCGTTTGAAAATTACCCTTAACACCGGGGCCGTAAATCAAAGTCGGGCGAAGTATGACTACTTCCATTCCGGTTTCAGTGGCTAGTTGAAGCAAGCCAACTTCAGCTTCGTGTTTTGAAATACCATAAGGGTCTAGCGGCGCAGGTTCATCTTCAGCAGTATAAGGTTTTCCAAGTCTGGTACCTTCTCCATTTACTTTAATTGAACTGATAAAAATAAAGCGCTGCACTCCTGCTTTGGCGGCTTGTCGGGCCAGGTTAAGAGTGCCGTCAACATTGACAATCCGCGATGCCTTCAAAGGATATTCGCTATTATCCTTCATTACATGGACGCGTGCGGCAAGATGAATAACGGTTTTGGTATTGAACAAGGCATTCGTCCAGTCCGTCTCACCGTTAATTTCACCGACTGAAACATTCTGGGCATTTACCACTTGAGTTGTTGCAGAACGCACTGCAGCACGAACAGATTGACCTGATCTAAGCAACTCAGCACAAAGTGCTGTGCCGACAAAACCGTTAGCTCCGCTGACAAGCACTGATTTTTTATCTTGGCTAATAGGGTTGTGCAATGCTTCTGATCTCATTTATTTGAGTTTTTAGATAAATCACAAGATTTCATTCTTCAACCGGGACTAGAAAAAATCCTTGAATGAATGGAATGAATCGGCTTTAAACCTAAATATTGGGACGCTTGTTTAATCTAAACAGCTAAAAAAGGCGACCATTTGGTCGCCTTGGCTTTTTAATTAAGCTTTATATTTATCGATTCCTTCAAGCTTGGTTATTGCTTCTTTAATTTTGGCGTTGATTTCGGGATTAAGTTCATTGGTTCCATAAACTTTTTCAAGTAAGCCTTCTGCAACCAACGCGTCTTTAATCCAACGCTTGGTGAAACGATAGTTGTTATAAGCTGTGGCAATGTCTCCTGAAATTGGATCTTTTAATCCAGAACTCTTTACAGCAACAGCGGCAACAGTAAAAGCTTTTTTAGCAGGTGCCGGCTTTGCTTTTGTTGTTTTTGTTGGCGCGACTTTAGGTTCAGCTGGTTCTGAGACAGTAGCTTTTGGCTTAGGTTTAACCGTTTTAGTCGTTACTGTTTTAATTTTAACATGCTCTTCTTTTGCGATAGCGACCACGGGGATTTTTTGCTCCATTATTGACGGAGTTTCGGTTTTTGTTGTTTCCGGTTTAAATTTGGCAGAAGCTTTTTTCTCGTCTATGACGGTATAAACCACATAGGCAAAAAATATAGTTGTTAGTATAAAAAATCCTTCAAACATGATGGTTCTCACTTTATATTTATAGTTAGTTTTTAAGTTTTGCTTTGACCAAATCCTAATGAGTGGGAGTCATGCTTGTTCACTTTGCCAACCCCTGGCTCCTGCACAATCCACATAGATGAGATAAATGCAAATATTTGCCCATATACAGGGCTAGCGTATTCGCTAGTTCTGGAATATAACAGATGCAAGAGTGCACACAAAATCTAATTCGAAAAACATCAAACTTATCGGTCAGCTGGAAATAGCCTTGGTCAATTACCAGCAGATCTGTTTTTTTGCCAGCTTAGGTAAGTCATCACGTAAGCCCATCGCATAATGATTAAAATGCGCTTTGATCAGTGCCGAATGATTAACCCAGTTCATTCCCGCTGAACGCAGGCTAACCAAGGGCTGCGTCGTCATAGCATAGGTCTTGTTGAGGACATCCATGCTCGCCATCATCATCAGGTTATCGCCTTTACGCCAGCGTTCATAACGACGCAAAAAGCGTGTGCTAGCTAAGGGTCTGTTTTCTTGTTTGGTTTGAATGACCAGTTCCGCAAGCGCAGCGGCATCTAACAGACCCGCGTTTACACCTTGTCCGGCCAATGGATGCATGGCATGAGCAGCATCGCCGCATACCGCGAAACGCTCTGCGATATAATTATTTGCGTATTGAAAACGTAAAGGAACGGCGGCGCGAGGTCCGACCTCCAACATCTTGCCCAGAATGCCGCCTGAAGCTTGCTCCAAAACGAGCAAAAATTCTTTGTCAGCCAATGCCAGAAGATTTTTTGCTGTTGCTGAACTTAAGGTCCACACAATTGAACTCTGTCCATTATTTAACGGCAAAAAAGCCAGTGGACCTTCCTCCAGAAATCGTTGCCAGGCTGTAGACTGATGACTCAACTCAGTACTTACTGTGGCGACAAGACCATCCTGATGATAGTCCCAGCCGGTCACACTAATACCCGCCATCGTTCTTAAAGCAGAATCTCGACCGTCGGCAGCAATAATCAAATCTGCCTCAAGAATTCGACCATCTTCAAGGACCAACTGTCGCCCAGTTTCGTTAAGCTGCATGTCTACGACTTTCGCAGGGCTGATACAATGGGCGAAAGAAAGCGTGTCCAGCACATCCCAAAGCGCGGCAACAGTAACTCTGTTTTCAACCAAATGACCTAATTCTGAAAACGCCGTGTCAGCACAATCAAAATGCAATTCGCCATCGCCACGAGCATCCCAAACTCGCATGTCCCTATATGCGCAAACGCCGCGCTGAACCATTCCCGGCCAAGCCCCGAGTGTTTCCAATATATTTTGGGAAGCCTTGGTTAAAGCAGAAACACGGTTATCAATCGGTTCCTGCGGCCATTGTCTTGCCGGGTTAAACCGGTCCAACAAAGCGACCTTTATACCGCCATGCGCCAAGGCGCAAGCCGTTGCCGCTCCGACCATACCACCGCCGCAAACGATAACTTCGTAACGCTCTGTCATTATCTTTTCACCTGTCATGATAAGCGAGGTAAACGCCCAGCCAACCCCATCGCATGACGGGTAAGCAAGGTTTTTGCAGCAGGAAGATGATCCATTAACGCCAGTCCGATGTTTCTTGCAGCGGAAATCGCCAACCAGTCATTGGAAAAAATTCGCACCACACCATCGGTAAAGCTGATAGTTCGGTCATGATCTTTCTGCCGTGCGTTTGAGTAAGCGCTCAAGAAATCGGCTGAACCAATATCTTGCCTGGCTTCATGTTGCCTGATGATCATTTCGGCTAACTGCACGACATCGCGTAGACCCAAATTAAAACCTTGTCCTGCAACCGGATGCAATTGATGAACCGCATTACCGATAATGACAGTCCGGGCAGCGGTCATATTTTCTGCGCGTATCAACGACAGCGGAAAGGCGCGCCGGGGAGCGACCAGGCTGAATTCACCTAATTTGTAACCAAAGCACTGCTGAAGCTCCGCTAAAAAGTCCGCCTCGCTGCCGGACATTAGCGCCGCTGCATCTTCATTGGAACGCGTCCAGACAACCGCACAATGATTTTTATCAACCGGCAGCAAAGCCAAAGGTCCTGAACGAGTAAACCGCTCAAAAGCGATATTATTATGGGACAGTGATGATTTTATAGTGGTAACCAGCGCCGTCTGCCGGTATTCAGTGACGTGCTGTCCTATTTCCAACAACTTGCGTACCGAAGAATTGCCGCCATCAGCACCCACCAATAATTTGGCCGACACACTAAACGCTTCCTCTCCGCGTTTCAGACTGACATTGATCATTGAATTACCAGCCATCAAACCGACCAAGCGGGCAGGACAAATAAGTGTTATACCGGCCTCAGCAACCAAACCGGCTACGTGCGCTTCAATGTCCCGCGCCGTAATAACATAACCTAATGCATCTACCTGTTCTTTTTGGGCGGAAAGCCTGACTTTTCCAAAATGACCTTGATCGGAAACATGAATGTTCTTGATAGCTGTGGCGGAATCATGAATACCCTGCCAGATTCCCAGTCGCTCAAACATTTTGACGGTACCGGCTGCCAAGGCCAGAGCTCTGTCGCCAGCAGGAGAGTTATATTGTTGTTCACGTGTATTCGCTTCAACAATGGCAATCTTCAACCCGGTATTTTTTAAGGCCAAAGCCAAGCAGTTACCTGCCAAACCTCCGCCTGCAATCAATAAATCATAATCATGTTGCATCAGTTTGCCTGCATTATGTTTTCAATGTCTGCAATAGTTTTAGGCGCACTACTGGTCAAAACCTCATACCCCTGAGCAGTAACCAGAATATCGTCTTCAATACGAATACCTATGCCACGCCATTGCTCATCGACTGTCATGCAATCAACTGGAATATATAAACCCGGCTCGATAGTGAGCACCATACCGGCTTCGAGCAAACGCCATTCTTTATCAACTTTGTAATCACCAACATCATGCACATCCATACCTAACCAATGGCCGATTCGGTGCATATAAAACTGCTTGTATTTTTCATCCTTGATCAGCTTGGACACTCTGCCTTTAAGTAAACCTAATGACACCAAGCCCTTGGTTAACACTTCAACCGAAGCATCATGCGCCAAATGCCATGACAAGCCGGGCTTGATCTGTTCAATGGCCGCCGCTTGGGCATCCAAAACCAATTGGTAAAGCTTTTTTTGTGGCTCGCTAAACCGCCCGGAAACAGGAAAAGTTCGGGTAATATCAGCGGCGTAATGATCACACTCAGCACCCGCGTCAATCAGTATTAAATCACCGGCTTTTAATTTATCGTTATTTTCAGTGTAATGCAAAACGCAGGCATTTTTGCCGCCCGCCACTATTGAGGGATAAGCAACCGCACGCAAGCCATCCTGAATAAAATGATAAATAATTTCAGCTTCTATCTGATATTCATAAAGTCCAGGTTTGCATTTTTGCATCGCTTTAATATGCGCATTAGCAGACACTTCGGCCGCACGACGCATCAGTAAAAGTTCTTCGGAACTCTTGAAAAGACGCATTTCATGTAAGACATGTTCCAGGGAAACCAGCTCACCAGGCGCATTGACGCCGGTTCTGGACTGACTGCGGATATTATTTATCCAGACCAATAAACTGTGGTCGAGATCAGAATCCCGGCCCATCGGGTAATACACCTTGCCTTTGTCTTCCAGCATGCCCGGTAAAATATCATCCAGGTCATCGATAGGAAAAGAATCATCGGCCTTATAATGTTTGGTTGCGCCTTCTAGTCCTGCGTGAGCGCCTTCCCATAATGCCTTTTTTTCATCAAATTCACGACAAAACAAAATATATTCACCCTGTTTTCGTCCGGGGATAAAAACAGCCAGGGAATCAGGCTCGTTAAAGCCGGTTAAATAATAAAAATCGCTATCCTGACGAAAGGGATAATCCACGTCCCGGTTACGCGTTCTTGTCGACGCACTGCCTATTAAAGCAATATTGCCGATGCCGATGTGTTGCATTAATTGCTTGCGACGTTTTTTAAATTCAGTTTGTTTCATTTTATAATCAGGTTCAAGTTAAAAGGTTCAAGGTGATTATTAAAAATAATTTTAACTTTAACCTTGTGTCTTGGGCCTTTCATCTATGGTATTTATTTCGCTCCGCAATAACAAAACTGCCGATCTGATGTATTCAGATATTTCCATGAAATCACTTTCATCTTCCTCACCTTCTGCCTCAGTATCAAGTTTGGTAAACTCGACAATGTCTTTCAGGATTTCCGTCGCTTCCTTAGACCACTCAGAGGAGTCATGCGCAAAACTGATACCCATTAAAAATCCCTGACACCAATAGCTTAAGGCTTCGACCTGCTCACTCAATAATGCCTCATCATCACTTGGCAAAAGCAAATCAAAGTCAAAGTCATCGCTAGTTAACTGGCTTTGCGTAATCTCAAACAAATCTTCTAATGTCGCAAGATCATTGTTATCAACCTCTGCGCCATGTAAAAAGAACTCGGCTAACCAGGTATCACTTTGCGTCTGCTCATTGATACACAACATGCCCGTCGCCATACCGTGAGCTTGTGCGGCCGAAAGTTCAGCATCGCTTTTTACAACTATTTCATTAATTATTGGGTAAGACATAGATTCCATATAATAATTTCACTATCGCGTACTAAAAATATCGCTTATGCTACCATTGATTATTAACTTGTATAATATTTGTTAATATTGAATCATCGGGTAAAGGCGTAAAATATTGCGTATCAACTTGCTTGCAATAATCTAGTTATCACCATGACACAATCAACTCAATCTTTAGAATTAAAAAACCTCGAAGCGAAGCTGGATAAGCTTATTGAGCAGTACGCCAACGTCACAAATGAAAATAAATCGCTTAAAACCAGGCAAGACTCTTTAGTGCGTGAAAAAGCCAAGCTTCTGGAAAAAACCACACTGGCCAGAACCCGGGTTGAAGCGATGATTAGTCGACTGAAAGCAATGGAGAACGGATCATGAACAAAAAGCCAATACCTGTATCTCTGACCATTATGGGCAAAGAATACAAAATTGCCTGCGCACCAGATGAGCAAAGCGATCTGCTCCAGTCAGCCCAAAATCTGGATGTGCAAATGCGTCAAATGCGTGACTCTGGCAAAGTAGCGGGAGCGGATAAAATCGCGGTGATGGCGGCGCTTAATTTGGCTCATGAGTTACAGCTGATGAAAACCCAGAACGAAATGCTCAATAAATCCTTGAGTGAATGTCTAACAAAAATGAGCCACAAAATAGAAAACATTTTAGAAAATCAGTAAACCCCGCTACACTATCTGTTCGCATCTCCTGCGGCGTTCGAGAGTGTGCTGGGTGTTTCCTGAACCTGTTTTTACCCCGGGGGCAGATTCCGGTTTTGGTGTGCATGCCCGTTTTATACGGGAAGCCTGATTTTCCGACCATGTCCCCACTTGAACCTTCGGTTCAAGGACGAAAGCACATTACGGCGCAGGCGGGAGATGCACCATAAAAATGCCTGCCGCACACTAACCCACCTCGAAATAAATAATCATGAATTACTGGCTAATGAAATCCGAACCGGATACGTTCGGGATTAATGATCTGATTAACCGACCTGACCAAACCGAACATTGGGATGGCGTACGTAATTATCAGGCGAGAAACATGATGCGTGACGAGATGAAGCTGGGTGACCAGGTGTTCTTTTATCATTCCAATTGTGAATTGCCCGGTATCGTCGGCATTATGGAAATTGTTAAAGAAGGCTACCCTGATTTTCTTGCCTTCGATCCTGATGACCCGCATTTTGATCCCAAAAGTGACCCCCAAAACCCTCGCTGGATGATGGTCGACGTTAAATTTGTCAAAACCTTGTGTCGCACCCTCAGCCTTAAAGAATTAAAGCCCCATGAACAACTCGCAGACCTTGCCCTGGTGAGACGTGGCAATCGCTTATCGATTATGCCCGTGAGTAAAGACCAATGGGATTACATTCTTTCACTGGAATAAGTCAGCTCAACTTAAAACCAAATCTTTTCAACAAGAAAAACAGTCATCAGTTTAGCGGAACAGGCAAAAACTGCGACCACTTAACCTCACCACCGGCTTGATCCTTGGTAGGCAGTTTTGACAAATTCCAACCGCCGCCCAAAGCTTGGGCCAGCAAGACGGAAGCATTCAGACGCTGTCCCTGAAGATCGACAGCGATTTTCTCATTCGCAAGCGCCGCTGTCTGACTCACCATCACATTCAGATAACTGACAATCCCCGCCTTATATTGATTGGTCGTTAACTCAACCGCTTTGTGCGCGGCCTCTACGGCTTTGTTCTGCACCTGCGCTTCTTGTTCCAAAATTCGCAAGGCCGCCAAATTGTCTTCAACCTGTTGAAATCCAGTCAATACAGCCAGACGATAAGCCGCTGCACTGGCATCATAATTATCGATCGATTGTTGCATCTTTGCAGCCCGAGAGCCGCCGTCAAACAAAGGTAACGCCAAAGCAGCCGGCCCCAAGGCCCAATAACGTGCGCCCTGCGTTAACACATTTGAAAGTAGCGTGGCTTGTTGACCATCGGAAGCAGCCAGATTCAGATTCGGGAAATAGGCCGCTTTGGCTACGCCTATTTGTGCATTGGCAGAAGCCGCCGAGCGCTCAGCCGCAGCGATGTCGGGTCTGCGTTCCAATAATTGTGACGGAAGGCTTACCGGAATTGAAGGCAAGTGCGTATTAAACGGAGCAATCGTTATGTTAAGTTCAGACGGAGGCTTGCCGATTAACACTGCAATGGCGTGCTCAAGTTGCGCTCTTTGCACACCTAGATTAATCGCTTGTGCCCGTGCCGACTCCAACTGTGTTTCAGCCTGGACGACTTCAGCTTTTGCCGCTATACCAGCCGCATAACGATTTTGGGTGATGTTAATCGTTTTATCGTAGGTCGCTATAGTGTCATTCAAGAGTTTTGTTTGGGCATCCAACAACCTCAGTTGAAAGTAACTTTGGGCCAGGGTAGTTTGGGTGGTTAAACGCAGAGCCTGCAAGGCACCTGCACTGGCTTGGGCGCCAGCTTCACTGGCTTCAACCTGTCTCCGCACGCCGCCCCATAAATCCGGCGCCCAAGCGGCACTGACTACTCCGCCAAACAGATATTTGACGCCAGAAACGGCCACACTCTGACCGCTGGCGGCACGAAAACGATTGACCGTTGCCGTCGTTGTAGCCGTAGGAAAATAAGCGGCAGCGGCAGATTGCACCAGCGACTGCGCCTGCCGATATTGAGCTTCGGCCTGAGCGATAGACTGATTGGCAATATTGACCTGCTCTTCCAAAACATTGAGTTGAGCATCTTTAAAGATTTCCCACCACTTGTCTGGCAACACATTATCCAGCGGCTGAGCTTGTTTCCAGCCCTTAAGCTCTTTGAACTCTTCAGGCTTGGCGGCCTGAGGACGCACATAATCGGGGCCCACGGTGCAACCCGCCAAATGTACAGTCAATAATGAAAAAATCAACGTTGGTATAGTGCAACTATTCATGGAAATCTATACAAGTTTATCCGCCAAGGGCGGGGTGCGGTTAAGAAAACGACGGTGAAACCAAAGCCGAAAACGATCAAGATAAATATAAACGACTGGCGTGGTGTACAAGGTCAACAGTTGACTAAAAACCAAACCACCGACGATTGAAATACCCAACGGTTGACGCAGTTCCGCTCCGTAACCGCTGCCTAAAGCCAGCGGCAAAGCTCCGAAAAGCGCGGCCAATGTTGTCATCATAATCGGTCTGAAACGCAGCGCACAGGCTTGAAAAATAGCCTCACGCGAATCCAAACCCAGCTCGCGTTCGGCATACAAGGCAAAATCAATCATCATGATGGCATTCTTTTTGACGATACCGATCAGTAAAATCACCCCGATCAAAGCAATGATGCTGAACTCGGTATCGCACGCCATCAATGCCAATAAGGCGCCAACGCCCGCCGAGGGCAAGGTCGAAAGAATGGTTAGCGGATGAATATAACTTTCATACAAAACTCCCAGCACGATATAAATACTTACCAAGGCCGCCAAGATAAGCCAGGGCTGATTGCGTAACGATTCCTTAAAAGCTTTGGCCGAACCCTGAAAACTGCCTTGCACCGCAACCGGTACGCCAATATCGCGCAGGGTTTTTTCGATCAACACGGTAGCGGCAGATAAAGAAGTGCCGGACTGCAAATTAAACGACAAGGTCGCTGCTGCAAACTGGCCTTGATGGTTAACCGATAACGGTGTGGTGGTCGGTGCAAAACTGGCCAAGGCCGATAACGGCACTTGTCGCGCAACGACTTGTTCGCCGGTCGGCAAACGCGAAGCTGGCACATTGATATAAACTTGCTTCAAAGCCTCCGAACTTTGCCAATATTCAGGAGCCAATTCCATTACCACCCGATATTGATTGAGCGGATTATAGATCACCGAGACCTGGCGCTGCCCGAAAGCATTATTCAAGCTGGCATCGATCATCGCTTGGCTGATGCCATAACGCGAAGCCATGTCGCGATCAACCACCAAACCGATCTGTTGACCTTTTTCCTGTTGACTGGTATTAACATCACTCAGTTCCGGAAGCTTGGACAAAGCCGCAATCACTTTTGGCATCCATTCCCGAAGCTGGCCTAAATCATCGGATTGCAAAGCATAATCAAAGGAAGCAAACGAAGGTCGACCGCCAATTCGCAATTCTTGCGCCGGGGTCAGATGCAGGCTTGCGCCGGGAATCCGTTTAACTTGTTCGCGTAAACGATCCTGCACTTTTTCAATAGGATCGCGTTCATTATGCGGCTTAAGCACTACAAAAACACGAGCACTATTGCCCCCGGAATTAGCGCCGCCAAACCCGGCGACATGCGTTACAGCAGGATCTTTCATCAACAATTCTGAAAATTCGGAAAGTTTTTTTTGCAAAGCCCAAAAAGATGAACCCTGATCGGTTTGAATCTCTCCCATCAAGCGACCGCCGTCTTGTGAAGGGAAAAAACCTTTATCAATGATTGTGTACAAATAAATATTCAAACCAATAGTGGCCAGTAAAATCAACATCATGATACGGCTGTGTCTTAGCGCCCAACGCAAAGTATGTTCATAGAAACGCTGCATCCCGCTCAATACGAGCCCTATACTTTGATAAATACGACCATGCTTCGGCGTTTCATTCCCCAACCACCTTGCGCAGAGCATTGGCGTAACGGTCAACGAGATTAACAAAGACACCAATACCGCCGCCGACAGCGTCACCGCAAACTCTCTGAACAATCGACCGACCACCCCGCCCATAAGCAATATCGGCAAGAATACCGCTATCAACGATATGCTCATCGCCATGACCGTAAAGCCAACTTCCCTGGATGCCAAAAGCGCCGCCTTAAAAGGTCGCACGCCTTTTTCGATATGGCGACTGGTATTTTCCAAAACCACAATCGCGTCATCAACGACAAAACCGGTGGAAATGGTCAACGCCATCAAGGTCAGATTATTTAGACTGTAATCGAACAAATACATCACCGCACAAGCGCCCAGCAAGGAAACCGGCACTGCAATAACCGGCACCAGCATCGAACGAAAATTTCGCAAAAACACCAGCACTACCAAAATCACCAGGGCAATTGCGATTAACAGACTGCGCTCAACCTCGGTAATGGACGCCCGAATACTGAGCGAGCGGTCAATCACCACTGATAAATCAATGGTGCTGGGAATGGTGGCGCGTAATTCCGGCAACAAAGCCTGAACCTGATTGACGGTTTCAATCACATTGGCAATCGGTTGTTTCCTGATAATCAGCAACACTGAAGGTTTGCCGTTTTTTATTCCTGTATTACGCAAATCTTCCACCGAATCAACCACCTCGCCCACATCGGAAATTCTGACCGCCGCGCCTTTTTTATAGCTGACAATCAACGGCAAATAATCGGTAGCTTTACGCGCCTGATCGTTGGCCTGAATCTGCCAGCGTTGCCCTCCGTCTTCCATAACACCTTTGGGACGCGCCAAATTGGTCTGGGTGATGGTGGTTCTGACATCCTCCAGACCAATACCATATTTAGTTAACGCATTGGGGTTTAGCTCGACCCGCACCGCCGGTAAAGCTGCACCGCCAATCTGCACTTGCCCGATGCCGGGAATCTGGGAGATTTTTTGCGCCAAAATGGTCGAAGCAACATCGTACATCTGACCTCGACTCTGGCTTTCTGAAGTCAGCGCCAGCACCAGAATCGGCGAATCACCAGGATTATCGCGCCGGTAACTGGGACGATTGGGCATACTGGTCGGCAATAAACTGGCTGCAGCATTAATCGCCGCCTGCACATCGCGGCAAGCGCCATTGATGTCGCGATTTAAATCAAATTGCAAAGTAATCTGAGACGAGCCCTGCGAACTGCTTGACGTCATTTCGGTAATCCCGGCAATTCGTCCCAAAGCCCGCTCTAAGGGCGTTGCAACCGTTGCCGCCATGGTTTCTGCACTGGCACCGGGTAACTGGGCTTGTACGCTGACCGTCGGAAAATCCACCTGCGGCAACGATGCCACCGGCAGATTCAAAAAAGCCAGTACACCCACCAGCGCAATGGCCAACATCAGCAAAGTTGTGGCAACCGGTCGATAAATAAACAGCGCCGACAGATTCATCACAGCGTCCCGTCGTGTTCAGCCGATTCAGCGGGATTAAGTTTTAACCACGCAACAACGCGCTTCGCCAAACTGTCCATCCATAAATAAATCACCGGCGTGGTGTACAAGGTCAATAACTGGCTGACCAGCAATCCGCCCACCATGGTAATTCCCAATGGATGACGCAGCTCCGAACCAACGCCACTGCCGAGCATCAGAGGTAACGCTCCAAGCAGGGCCGATAAAGTGGTCATAATAATCGGTCGAAACCGCAGCAAACAGGCTTGGTAAATCGCCTCTTCCGGCGCCAAGCCCTGTTTACGCTCGGCTTCCAGCGCAAAGTCGATCATCATGATCGCATTCTTTTTTACAATGCCAATCAACAAAATAATGCCGATAATGCCGATAATGCCCAAATCGTTTCCAGAAATCAGTAACGCCAACAATGCTCCGACTCCAGCAGACGGCAAGGTTGATAAAATGGTAAACGGGTGAATATAACTTTCGTACAACACGCCCAGCACGATATAAACAGTGATGATAGCGGCCAGAATCAACCACAAGGTATTGTCCAGTGAAGCTTCAAACGCCAAAGCCGCGCCTTGATAACTGGTACGAATGCTTAACGGCAAACCGATTTCCTGTTTAACGCGGTCGATGGCTTTGACCGCATCGCCCAACGCCACGCCGGGCGCCAGATTAAACGATAAAGTCGCAACCGGAAACTGATCCAGATGGTTGATGGACAACGGTGTTGGCCGTTCCGATATTTCAGCTATCGCGGATAACGGAACCTGCGTGCCGTTACTCGAAGGAATCCGTAAATCGTTAAGCGTTTCTGGCGTTGTTTGCGTAGCCGGATCGACTTCCAACACCACCCGATACTGATTTGACTGGGTAAAAATAGTCGACACCAAGCGTTGTCCGTAGGCACTGTAAAGCGTGTTATCGATGGCGGCTGTGGTAATTCCAAGACGGCTGGCAGTGCTGCGATCGATATTGACATAAACCTGCCGCCCCTGATCCTGCACATCGCTGGCGACAGCACTGAACTCCGGCAGACCGGACAACTGCTCAACGACCTTATGCGTCCAGAGGGTAAGCTCCTCGGCAGCCGGCGCTTCCAAGGTAAACTGATATTGAGTGCGACTCACCCGGTTTTCCATAGTCAGATCTTGTACCGGCTGCAAATACAGGGTAACGCCGGGCAATTTTTCCAGTTTGGGTTTCAATCTGGCGATAACTTCGGTAGCGTTGACTGATCGTTCGGCATGCGGTTTCAGATTAATCAAAAAACGACCACTGTTGGGCGTGGTGTTGACACCATCAACGCCAATAAATGAGGACAAACTGTCGACCGCGGGATCTTCCAAGATCAACTTACCCAGTTTTTGCTGATACTCGCCCATTGCCGAGAACGACACATTCTGCGGCGCTTCGGAAATACCCTGAATGATGCCAGTATCCTGAATCGGGAAAAAGCCCTTGGGAATAAAAACATACAGCGCTACGGTCAGTGCTGCCGTGGCAAAAAACACCATCATGGTTAAAGTCTGTCTTTGCAATACCCATTGCAGACTGCGACCATAACCGGCAATTAATTTATCAATACTTCCGGGAGATTTCTGGTCTTTGATGGTCGTTGAGCGTAGTAGTTTGGCGCACATCATCGGCGTCAAGGTTAATGAAATGACCGCAGAAATCAGAATGGCTACCGCCAACGTGATGGCAAATTCCCTAAACAAACGTCCGACCACATCGCTCATAAACAACAAGGGAATCAGCACCGCAACCAGCGAAAAAGTCAGCGAGATAATGGTAAAGCCAATTTGTTCCGAGCCTTTAAGCGCGGCTTTTAAAGGCGGTTCGCCACGTTCGATATAGCGGGAAATATTTTCGATGACCACAATCGCATCATCAACCACAAAGCCGGTTGCGATGGTCAGCGCCATAAGCGTTAAATTGTTGATACTGAAACCAGCCAGATACATCACCGCAAACGTGCCGATCAACGAAAGTGGCACGGCAATTCCAGGGATGATCGTCGCCGGCACATTACGCAAAAACAGAAAAATCACCATGACCACCAGCGCCACTGCCAACAGCAACTCAAATTGCACATCACGAATCGAAGCGCGGATGGTCACGGTACGATCGGTGAGCGGCAACACTTCAACGCTAAGCGGCAGCGATGCCTGCAACTTTGGCAGCAAGGCTTTAATGCTATCGACAACTTCCAGCACGTTAGCGCCTGGCTGACGTTGGATATTGACGATAACCGCCGCCTTGTCATTAGCCCAGGCGGCTAGCCGTACGTTTTCCGCGCCGTCGACCACTTGAGCGACATCCGACAGACGCACCGGCCCGCCATTACGATAGGCGACCAAGACATTGCGGTATTCAGCTGCCGAACGTAACTGATCATTGCTGTCAATAATCGCCGAACGCAACGGACCATTGAACATGCCCTTGGGTTGATTAACATTGGCGGCGGCAAGCACTGTGCGCACATCTTCAATACTCAAACCATAAGCAGCGAGCGCTTTGTGATTAACCTGAACCCGCACCGCCGGACGCTGGCCACCACTGATACTGACCAAACCCACGCCCGGCAACTGGGCAATTTTTTGCGCCAAACGGGTGTCGACCAGATCTTCGACTTTAAATAAGGGCAAACCTCCGGAACTGATCGCCAAGGTCATGATCGGCGTATCGGCTGGATTGACTTTGCTGTAAATCGGCGCTTGCGGCAAATCATTAGGTAAAAAATTGCTGGCCGCATTAATCGCCGCTTGTACGGTTTGTTCTGCAATATCCAGATCCAGGGTAAGATTAAATTGCAGGGTAATCACCGAAGCCCCACCGGAGCTGGTCGAAGACATTTGCGTGAGTCCCGGCATTTGCCCGAACTGACGTTCCAGCGGTGCGGTAATCACTGACGTTATGACCTCAGGACTGGCACCGGGATACAAAGTAACAACCTGTAAGGTCGGATAATCAACCTGCGGCAAGGCCGACACCGGCAGCATCCGATAAGCGAGAATTCCCACCAACAACAGCGCCACCATCAACAATGACGTTGCTACCGGCCTTAGAATAAAAAGTCGGGACGGATTAAAACCGGTGCTGGAAGCCGAAGATGGAGTCATTATTAATGCCGATCCTTTTTACGACCCTTGCCTTCAGGCTTGGCCTGGGGGTCTGGAACAGCCGCCACAGCCTTGCCGTCTTTTTGGGCAATATCAACCTGACTGCCTTCGTGTAACCGGTCGGTGCCTTCTACTACCACAATTTCATCCGCAGCCAGATTGCTTTGTACGACCACTTGATTGGCTTCGGTTGGGCCGAGGGTTACGCGACGCAATTCTATGGTTTTATCGGATTTGACCACATATACAAAAGCGCCTTGGATATCGTGCTGAATGGCGGCGCTGGACACCAGTACCACATTGCGCAGCGTATCCAGATGCATTTTGATGTTAACAAACTGATTGGCGAACAGTTTGTGTTCGTTGTTGTCAAATTGCGCCTTTAATTTGAGCGTGCCGGTGGTCGAATCAATCTGGTTGTCGAGCGCCATTAACTTGCCCTCGGCCAGTTTGAGTTTTCCAGCGCGATCATAGGCCGTGATGCTGACGGGTTCGTTGGTGCGCCAGCGTTGAATCACCGTTTGCACCTGATCTTCGGGTTGCGTAAACACCACGCTGATCGGTTGAAGTTGAGTGATGACCGCCAAGCCATTGGCATCACTGGCATGAACAATATTGCCCTGATCGATTTGGCGTAAGCCGACCCGACCCGAAATCGGCGCGGTCAATCGCGCATAAGCCAGTTGCAGTTTAGCGTTATTGACCTGGGCTTTATCAATTTCCACTATGCCTTTATTCTGTTTGACCAAGGCTTCCTGAGTGACAGATTGTTGCGCAGAAATCGAATCTTGTTCCAGCAATAATCGATAACGCCCCCGGTCAATTTCGGCATTTTGTAATAACGCCTCATCGCGTAGCAACTGGCCTTCAGCTTGCTGTAACTGGATTTGAAACGGTCGCGGGTCAATTTCCGCCAGCAAATCACCTTCTTTCATCATTTGGCCTTCGCTAAAGGCGACCTTGATTAATTCGCCATCAACTCGGGGCTTGACGGTTACGGTGCGCAAAGCGGTAACTGTTCCCAAACCGTTAAGATACACGGCAAAATCGCCTAGTCGGGAGGACTCTGTAGCTACCACCACTGGGGCATCGCGTTCGTCATTTTTCTTGCGTTTGCCTTCGCCAAAACCTGATTTACCTTTTGGCTCCGTCGATGACGAATGCTGCTGATAATAAAAACCTCCAGCGGCAAGTGTCAGTAGCAGCAATACGCCGGGGATTACAAAAGTTCGACGTCGATCTTTGGATGAAAGTATTTCGGGGCTAAGCTCTTGGTTCATACAAATCTGCTAAATAAGGGTTTGAGAACGGATACCATGAATTCCGGCCAACGAAAATTGCACAACATGCTCGGCATAAGCCTTGATGTCGCTCAAATCCCGCGAATGATTGAGAACCGGCGGAGCGCTTTGCATGTGTTTTAAGCGCATCAACTGAAAACATTGACCCATGATACTGGCATGACAGTAGTGAATTTGTTGCTCAGTGGCCGCCTCACCGAGACATTCTTTTAATAAATCGAGCATTTGCAGACGTTGCGGATTGATTTCTTTTTCGAGAATATCGGCCAGCAAACGGGTAGGCTGCGCCATTTCCTTATGAATGATCATAAACGAATAGGACTTGTCGTCAGCGAGTCGATTAATCAGCGATTTAATACGTCCAGCCAGTTTTTGTTCCGGCGAGGCCTCGGCCACCAAGCCATGACCGGGCGGATATAAAAGCAGCTCGCGATTAAAAGCAAAGCGCCACGCTTCCAGGTACAAGGTTTCCTTGTCGCGAAAATGATAGTTAACTGAGGCAATATTGGTTTTCGCCTGTGCGCAGATTTCGGCTATGGTTGCATCCTGAAAACCTTTTTCAGCAAAGATTTTACAGGCTGCAGTTAAAAGCCGGTCGCGGGTTTTTTCTGATTTGGTTTTAATGTCGGTCATGCACTTAAGTCTAAACCAGGACCAATCAATAGACCAGTAATTTAAAATATGAAATTGAAATGGGAGTTTTAATTTAAAAACCCATGACAATCACTTTAACCAATTGTTTTAAAGTGATTTATTGTATTTTTCGAATAGGCTTTAACTTATTTATTTTTTAAGGTAGAGTAAATGGCATATATGACATTTTAAAAAGTCAGCGGAATAAGCATGGACAATCTCTATTTAGCGCAAGAAGATATTTGGCAAAAAGTTTTTAAAAATGAAGCCTTGTTAGGGTTATCAGATACTCTACTCTGCGGTGGTACTGGGCTGGCAAGATTCCATCTGCATCATAGAGTTTCTTATGATCTTGATTTTTTTACGCCAACTCGCTTTGACCCGGAAGCCTTGCTAATAAAATTGGGCGCAATCGGAATACAAATCAAAGAACCCGTACTAGAAAACAGGCCGGATTATTGCCGACAATTAACCGGATTAGTTAATAACAGCAGCTACGAACCGGTCAAAATTGAATTTATCGAAGATATTTATCAAGGTATGTTTGACACCATTAACTTAGGACTGGCCAAAACAGAAGTACTTGACGGGCTTTATCATAGAAAGCTGCGCACAGTGTCCGGGGTGTTTACAAAGTCGGGTGACATTAAAGGCAGTCGACAAACGGCCCGAGATACCTTTGATCTTTATGTTCTGAGCAAGTCTGTAGAACCCTTAAGCCATTTTGTTACCCGAATTAACAATCATGGCGCCAATGTTTCAATAGAAGGACTTTGCCGTGGCATTTTAAGCATGCCTTGGCTTGACTTGATGATAGACTTTGACGAACTTGAAACACTTGAGCCATGGACCAACTGTCACATGCCAGAGGTCAAAAGGATGCTTGAAAAACAGTCTCTATATCTACAGCATCAATTAGTGGAGCTTTGACGTGGAAACACTAACTTCAAAAATATGGCAAGAAGCCCGCGTGATTGCTTTTTGGGATCGGCCAAAACTGACTTTTGAAAACTGGCAGAAAGCCACTTTAATAAGGGATGCCCGTGGCGACAACATGCTTAGGCAAAGCATGTTAACAATGGACTGTAGCAGTTTTGTCGAGTTGATTGGTCCGCCGGCATTTATAGCTCATTATCCTGACTGGCGACACCTGTTAACCGACGAAAACCCGCGAACCCTTACCAAGAAATGTATCCTGGATGGGTTATGGTCCTGGCGAGTTTGTGGCACGGTCTACATGAAAAACCCGACACATGCCTGGTTCAGGCTGACCAAAAAACAAAAAGAGACGTTTTACTGTATTTCCGAATTCGGCTACGAGTCGATTTATCAAGTCGCCAAACGTATGAAGCGTAATTATCGCCGTGTTTATGATGACGTCAAAAAGCTGCTTGAACTTGGTATTATTCAGTCCAGAGAAAAAATTATTAACGGCAGAAAAAATTTTATTGTTGGTGTTTAAACTTTGCTTGGTCATTAACATTTAAAGCACGAACAATAAAATTTTTTATCATGTCTATGTATAAAATATATAGTCTCATTCATTGTCTCAATGCGGTTTTTTTTATTGAACAACGTAAAAAATATAAAACCAATAATTCATGTTATTTAATTTCCATACCTAACGGCCATTTGTCGAACAGCATCGTTTTATAACGAACGCTACACCAAAAAAAACAGCTGATCGCCTTAATTAAAAAGGTCCCCCAAAACTTTTTCTTATAACGTTTAATTTATTGCCATTTATATATATTTACGTACAATCAATACTTCAAAATTTGCAGAAATTGCAGCTCATGACCTCGGACAGCTTATGAAAAAAAGTAATCTAATTAATCTTCGGCTAGAAGCAGAAAAAAAACTTCGGGATCTGTCTGCAACTAAACCCGGCGAAAGGTCCCCGGAAGAATTACTATTTGAGCTTCAGGTTCATCAGATTGAACTGGAAATGCAAAACGAAGAATTACGGCAAGTTCAAGTCACATTGGAAGAAGCGCATGATCGTTATTTAGATCTTTATGACAATGCGCCTGTGGCTTATATCTCTGTCTCAGATGCTGGTTTAATTACCCAAATAAATCATGCCGCTGTTGAGCTGTTTGGGCTTGGGCGAAAAGAATTGTTATTAATTTTTTTCGCCACGCTGGTGGCGCCTTATGACAGCGACCGCTGGTATCTTTTTTGCCGAAAATTAACAAAAAATCAGCGGCTCAGTATCGAATTATCGATGCGAGCTTCGAATGATTCCGAATTCTGTGTCCAGCTTAATTGCCGAAAAGAAAAAACGTTG
>SESD01000122.1_pt1 | contig 46599 bp, 40 predicted proteins | sample 3171411 | NCBI WGS metagenome assembly SESD01 (sample SAMN06051880, study PRJNA518727) | freshwater metagenome | biome: subpolar coniferous forest; feature: holomictic lake; material: water; isolation source: holomictic Lake 442, 16.5 m depth | place: Canada: near Kenora, Ontario | collected...
TTTAAAATAACCATTTCCTGTAAAAAGCAAAACCGCAAGTAATAAAATCATTAATACGTTACGGAAGCTGGAAATAAATTGATCTTGAAAAACTAAACGGTTTAGTTTAGTCTTGCTTATCCTTGATCATCCCGCAACAAGTTATGAAATCACTTCTTAGCATTATATTCAAATGACTCCAGAACCCGCCGATTCTAAACGACTGGCCATTCTTAATGGTGCTAGCCGCATGTTTCTTGCACTCGGTTATCGAAATGTGAGTATGGAAAAAATTGCCCAGGCTGCGCCGGTATCGAAGGCTACACTTTACAAATATTTTGACAGTAAAAATGCCTTGCTGGCAGCGGTTATTTCAGAACTTTGTGACTCTTTACTTCAAACCATGACCCAAATCAGTATTGAACCTGACGATGTGGAAAGCAACCTGACCCAGATCGCAAACTCGGCAGTGGATTTGATTTTTACTGAAGATGCGCTTGCCATTTACCGGTTGGTGATAGCAGAAAGTCCCGATTTTCCGGAATTGGGACAATTGTTTTACCAAAGCGGACCGCAAGCGACCTTGACACAAATGGAAGATTATTTTCGGCGCTTAAATGCAAGTGGCAAATTTACTATTACTGATCCGGCTTTTGCAGCAGATACTTTTTTCAGCATGTTAAAAGGCGATCTGCATTTGCGCTGCCTGTTAAGCAAAACCTTACGACCTTCCGTTGAAGACAAAAAACGTCTGGTATCAAAAGTTATCACTTTCTTCATGCCAGCTATGCTTCGTCGCTAACTTAGGCAAAATGCAAGTCACCCAATCCAAAAACAGAGTATTAAAAGGATGAGAACATTAATGCATCAAATACCAATGTCTTTATTGATCGCTTTCACCCTAATGGCGTTGAGCGGGTGTGGAAATCATGCCGACTCTGGCTCCAAACCGGCTTCGCCTAAAGCGCCTAATGTCAAAATTGCCCAGCCCCTTTCGCAAACGGTTACCGAATGGGACGAATATACCGGTCGAGTTGAAGCGGTCAATACAGTCGATGTTCGAGCACGGGTTAGCGGCTATCTTGAAAAGGTGAACTTTAAGGCAGGTGACAAAGTTACAAAAGGCGATCTCCTTTTTTTGATTGATCCCAAACCCTTTACTGCCCAACTTAACTATGCCGAAGCGGAACTGGAACGTGCCAAATCGAAGTACGAATTAGCTAAAAATGATCTATCACGTGCGGAGCGATTGTTTAAAGCCAAAGCTATTTCCGAGGAAGAACACGATTCCCGAAACAAAGGATTAAGAGAAACCTTGGCAGCAGTTCAATCTGGCGAAGCCAACGTTTATGCTGCAAAATTAAATCTCGAGTTTACCAAGGTCCGCTCTCCGATTGACGGGCGAATTGCTCGTGAATTGATCACCGCTGGTAACGTGGTGAACAGTACTGGAACAGATGCCACCTTACTTACCACCATCGTTTCAATCAATCCTGTTTATGTTTACGTTGATGCTGATGAACGCTCAGTACTGAAATACCGACGTCAGGCAAAAAAAGGCGGCCACGGAAATCTGGGTGATGAAAAAACGCCAGCTGAATTGGCAATAGCAGATGAGCTTGATTTTCCGCATCAGGGCCATCTAGATTACATTGCTCCGCGTGAAGACTCAACCACTGGAACGTTCAGTTTGCGTGGCGTATTTGCCAATCCGGATGAATTATTAAGTCCCGGTTTTTTTGCCAGGATGCGGGTTCGAGCTAGCGCGCCTTATCAAGCCATCCTGATTCCGGATCGAGCTATCGGAACTGATCAGGCGCAACGTTTTGTATGGATGGTCATTCAGGATAATCAAGTGGAATATCGCAAAGTGGAGCTAGGCGCTCATATTGGTGAATCTCGGGTAATTACACAGGGTTTAAAATCTGAAGAATGGATTGTCGTCGAAGGCATCAATAAGCTCAGACCAGGAATCCAGGTGGTTCCTGAACACATTACTCTGGTAGACAGTGCCAAAGAGTTAAGACCATGAACCGTTTTACCCATTTTTTCATTGATCGGCCAATTTTTGCCTCGGTTTTATCGATAGTTATCGTTATTGTCGGGGCTCTTGCACTGATTGGACTTCCTATCGCCCAATATCCGGAAATTGCACCGCCTACCGTGGTAGTGAGTACCACTTATCCAGGTGCCAATGCGCAGGTAGTGGCTGAAACTGTTGCAACGCCAATCGAACAGGAAGTTAATGGCGTCGAGGACATGTTGTACATGTCTTCACAATCGACCAATAGCGGTTACATGGCCCTCACAATTACCTTTAGGCCAGGCACAAATCTGGATAAGGCACAGGTGTTGGTACAAAATCGGGTGGCTTTGGCCGAACCCAGACTGCCTCAGGAAGTCAGTCGGCAAGGTATCAGCGTAAAAAAACGCAGTCCTGATCTGAGCCTGGTCGTCAATCTGATCTCACCCGATAAGCGCTATGATAGCGTTTATTTAAGCAATTACGCGGTTCTGCAACTTAAAGACACGCTGGCCCGATTACCGGGAGTCGGTGATATTATTGTTTTTGGTGCCCGTGATTACAGTATGCGCTTGTGGTTAAATCCGGACAAAATCGCCGCCCGCAATTTGACCGCCAATGATGTGATCAATGCCATTCGAGAACAAAATGTGCAGGTCGCGGCTGGCGTGGTGGGGCAACAACCAACCCAGAAAAATACGGATTTCCAGTACACGGTCAGCACGACGGGCAGACTTTCCGAAGTTGAGCAATTTGCTGAAATTGTGATTAAAAAAGGCAAAGAGGGACAGGTTACCCGCCTTAAGGACGTAGCCCGAATTGAACTGGGCGCTAGAGACTACAATTCCGGATTGTTTCTGGATGGTGAACAAACTGTTGGTCTCGCTATCTTTCAGTTGCCGGGTTCTAATGCGCTTGAAACCAAAAAAGCTGTGGTTGACGCCATGGAAAAACTTAAGCCACACTTTCCGCAAGGCCTTGATTATCTGCTAGTTTACGATACAGTTGTGTTTGTTCAGCAGTCCATCGACGCAGTTATTAAAACCCTGTTCGAGGCGCTTCTGTTAGTGGTGCTGGTGGTGGTGATATTTTTGCAAAACTGGCGTGCCACAATTATTCCTTTGCTGGCGGTTCCGGTTTCATTAATTGGGACTTTTGCTGTCATGGCAGCCTTGGGTCTGTCGCTAAACACCTTATCCTTGTTTGGTCTGGTGTTGGCTATCGGTATTGTTGTCGATGATGCCATCGTGGTAGTTGAGAATGTCGAGCGACACATCACTTTGGGATTGTCGGCCAGAGATGCCACACGTAAAGCTATGGAAGAAGTGGTTGGTCCCATCATTGCCACAGCGTTAGTGTTGGTCGCCGTGTTTGTACCTACTGCCTTTATTACGGGTGTTTCAGGGGCATTCTATAAACAGTTTGCGCTCACCATCGCGGTTTCCACGGTCATTTCGGCATTCAACTCGCTGACCCTGAGCCCTGCCCTGTGCGCACTGTTGCTGGATAGAGCGCATGGCGATAAAGACAGTTTCACGCGCTTGTTTGATCGTTTGTTTGGTTGGTTTTTTTTCCGCTTTAATCGCTTTTTCGATGCGTTTAGCGAGGGTTATGCAAAACTGGTTGGTAAACTGATACGCATGACGGCAGTTGTGCTGATTCTTTATGCCGGACTTAATGGGCTCAATTTTCTGGCCTTTGAAAAAGTGCCTAACGGTTTCATTCCGCAACAGGATCAGGGCTATCTGATTATGTATGCCCAATTACCAGATGCAGCGTCACTGGCGCGGACACAAGAAGTGGTGCAACAAGCGACCCGAATTATTATGGAAACAGAGGGTGTTAAGCATGTTAATGCCTACGCCGGTTTTTCCATTTTGAGCGGTTCCAGCCAATCGAATGTTGCCACCTTGTTCGCGAGACTTGATGGCTTTGATGAACGCGCCAGTCACCCCGAACTTCATGCCAATGCGGTGATTAAAAATCTGGGGCAGCGTCTCGCCCAGGTCGAGGGCGCCAATATAGCCGTGTTTGCCCCACCGCCAATTCGCGGCATGAGTTCGGTGGGCGGTTTCAAACTACAAATTCAGGATCGGTCAAATGCCGGTATTGAGGCTTTGCAGATTACTACCAACGAGTTCATCGCCAAGGGCAGTCAACAACCAGGTCTGGTCGGTTTGTTCACGACCTTTCGTGCCGGCGTGCCACAACTTTTTCTGGATGTTGATCGTACCCGAACCAAGGCTATGGATGTAGCTTTGAAAGATGTTTTTGATACTTTACAGATTTATCTGGGTTCACTTTACATAAATGACTTTAGTAGCTTTGGACGGAACTATCAGGTGGTCGCGCAAGCTGATTCTGAGTTTCGGATGAAACCGTCGGACATAAGCGAGCTAAAAACCAAAAATCTACAAGGCGGAATGGTGCCGTTGGGTTCACTGTTATCGGTCAAAGAAATCTCTGGACCTGACAAGATAACGCGCTACAACATGTATCCGGCTGCGGAAATTAACGGCAGTACTTTACCCGGTGTCAGCTCCAGTCAGGCGATTACGGTGATGAATAAACTTCTCAATGCAGAACTGCCACCTGGCTTCGATTTTGAATGGACAGAACTCAGTCTGCAACAAGTTCTGGCCGGAAACGTCGCCCTGCTGGTTTTTCCGTTAAGCGTGATATTTGTGTTCCTGGCATTGGCCGCACAATATGAAAGCTGGTCTTTACCTTTTGCCGTGATCTTGATTGTACCCATGTGCATTCTGTCCTCTTTGGCCGGAGTTTGGTTACGCGATATGGATAACAATATCTTTACCCAGGTCGGCTTTATTGTACTGGTGGGATTGGCCAGCAAGAACGCCATTTTGATCGTTGAGTTTGCAAAACGGCGACAAGAAGCCGGTCTTAATCGCTTCGACGCGGCGATCGAAGCATCACGTATCCGCTTGCGACCTATATTGATGACCTCATTTGCTTTTATTATGGGCGTGTTTCCCTTGGTCATCGCCCAGGGCGCTGGAGCAGAATCACGCCAACTGTTGGGCACTGCGGTATTTAGCGGTATGTTGGGCGTGACCTTGTTTGGCTTGATGTTAACGCCGGTGTTCTATGTCATCGCGCAGGGACTGGCTCAACGTTGGCAAGCTTCGAGAGCCAAATCACCCCATAAAATTTCTTCGGGGCACGACTTATGAAATATTTATTATTCAAAAAATTTTCACAAGGGGCTTGGGGAAAGCCACGCCTTAGTTTAAAAACCGTAGTTTTAAAAAAAGTAAAAATCTTGGGCCTGCCCTTGGTTTGTATAGTAACACTTAGTAGTTGTGCAGTCGGACCTGACTATAAAACGCCGGCTAATGAGATCGGTGCTACTTACTCAAACGCGGGGCTAGCCGAATTCTCCGGGCAAGGAATAGAAACTACCTGGTGGAAGTTATTTCAAGATCGTGAGCTGACTGAACTTGTCGAACAAACGTTACAGCATAACCGAGATCTTAAGGTTGCCCACGCCAATCTCCATGAAGCGCGAGCTTTGTACATGGATGCCGGACTGAATTTAGCGCCTACCATCACTTCGCATGCCAATTATACCGAGCAAAAACGCAGTATCGGTGCCTTAAACAACCTGAATTACGCACCGCGTGAACTTAAACTTTACAACACCGGTTTTGACGCTTTTTGGGAAGTCGATTTATTTGGTCGGGTGCGCCGTAACGTAGAAGCAAGCAATGATGAAGTGGATGCCCAGGAAGCCAGTCTTCGTGATCTTAGTGTAAGCTTGGTCGCGGAAGTGGCCAGAAATTATTTCGAATTACGGGGCGCACAAAACCAGTTGGCAGTGGCAAAAAAGAACGCCAGAAACCAAAACCAAACATTGGAAATCACTCGCCTCAGACTTGAGGGCGGCCGTGGGACGGAACTCGATACAGCCAGGGCGACCGCTCAACTCGATACCACTCTCGCTCTAGTTCCACCTTTGGAAAGCGCTATTATTCAAGCCATGCACCGGCTCAGCGTACTTACCGGACAACTGCCGGGCGCTCTGACAGGCAAGTTGTCGCAACCCGCGCCGTTTCCTTCAATTCCCAAGACCATTCAAATCGGTCTGCCCGCAGAACTTCTGCGTCGACGTCCTGACATTCGCATTGCCGAACGCTCGTTGGCAGCGGCTACCGCCCGTATTGGCGTAGCGACCGCTGATCTGTTTCCAAAAGTCACTTTTGTCGGCACTATTGCGCTTGAGGCCACTACTTTTTCAGGCGTTGGCGCAGCGCGGTCAGATTCATATTCCTTAGGCCCAAGAATTAGCTGGGCGGCCCTGGATCTGGGCCGGGTCTATGCACGAATAAAAGCCGCCGACGCTCGCGCCGAAGCCAGTCTGGCTCAATATGAGCAAACGGTGCTGAACGCTTTGGAAGAAACAGAAAATGCGTTGGTGAATTACAATCGTGAAAAAAGTCGACAAGAACTACTGGCTTCGGCAGCTCAAGCCAGTATAAAGGCCGTTGAATTAGCTCATCTGCGCTTTCAGGAAGGTGTCAGTGATTTTCTGACAGTACTGGATGCCGAATTGCGCTTATTACAAGATCAACAGCGTTTGACTCAAAGTGAAACCGCCACTGCGACTTCGCTGACCGCTTTATATAAAGCATTAGGTGGTGGCTGGGAAGCAGATATTTTGGATAAAACAGTTCGTTGATAAAGTGGGAGGCGAATTCAATCGCCTCCACCAAACGTATTTACGATGATTACACTGTTCGCTTTTTAGCGTAACTTAACGCACCCATCAAAGCGACTTCGGGGTTAATGCATACTTTAATTGATATAGTCTGCAACATAGTTCGACAACGGCCTTTCGCCAAAAAGGCGCTCATAAAACCCCCTTGTTGCAACACCGGCAAGATTTTTGCCCCTATGCCTCCGGCAAGATAAACACCACCATAAGGCAGACATTTAAGTGCCATATTGCCAGCTTCAGAACCATATAAACGGCAAAACAGCTTTAAGGCCTCTACGCATAAGGCATCACTTCCGGTTACGCCGGCTTCACCTATGACGGACGCAGGATCTCTATCAGCCAGTTGTTTTTCGGTTTCCGGAGTTGATGCCGCGTAATTGATATCATTTAAAAACTCGTAAATGTTAACCAATCCTTCACCCGAGATTAGTCGTTCACAACTGACATGGTCGGGGTATTTTTTCATTAAATGCCTGAGCAACGCTATTTCCTGTTCATTACCCGGTGCAAAATCAGCATGACCACCTTCACTGGCAATTACATGATGGGCAACACCATCCCACGCAATGATAGCTTCACCCAAACCGGTTCCGGCTGCAACCACAGCCAAGTTGCCCTGCTGCTGCGTGGCATCAGGATTTAATTCGACAAAATATTGCTCCGGCAAATCCAACAAACCCCAAGCCGAAGCCTCCAGATCATTCAATAACCAGACTTTTTGACTATTGACGCGTTCGCCAATTTCATTACAGCTCAACAACCAAGGTAAATTGGTAGTTTCGCAAACGCCATTGGCAACGATTCCAGCTACACCAATACAAACGGCCTTTATTTCAACACCATCCACATCGGTCAAAAAAACGTCCAACAGTTCAGTAAATGTTTGATAATCGGCACTGGCAAATTGCTGTTTCTTCAGGACGTTAAGACTTTCGCTCCCAGTTTCAAAAAGCGCCAGAATGGTTTTGGTTCCACCGACATCGCCCGCGAGGATCATTTTGTACCTTCGTAGCTACTGAATTCCTTAATCTTGTTTTCAGCATCAAAACTGACCACTTTAAAAGCGTCTTTTTTAGTGCCCATTTCCATGCCGGGACTGCCATTAACCATGCCGGGAACCGCTATACCGACAACATTAGGTTTGGTGTTTAATAGTTTTTTAATGTCAGAAGCAGGCACATGACCTTCAACCACATATCCACCGACAAGCGCAGTGTGACAGGATGCCAGTTCCTGGGTAACACCGTGCTGATTTTTTAGCGCCTGGACATCTTCGGTGACAACATCTTTTACATTAAAGTTATTTTGTTTTAAATGCTCAAGCCACTTGCCGCAACAAGTACAACTTGGACTTCTGTGTACAACAATATCGATAGGTTTGTCAGAATTGCCCGCATTAACGCTGACATTGACGGCGAGTAAAGTGATAGCCAAAATATTTTTTAATGCTTTCATGATCGCAACTCCTTAACTTGATAATATATGCAAAACACTTAAATCTGATTATAAACTCGACTATGTTGATGCACGGCATCAACCATAGCTTTAACATGCTCTGGATTCATATCCGGCAAAATACCATGACCCAAATTAAATACATGGCCTGAACCCGAACCGTATTTTTCTAAAATAGTTTTTACTTTTCCGGCGATGACTTCAGGATTGGCATAAAGCGAGACCGGATCCATATTACCTTGTAACGCAACCTTGTCACCGACGCGCGATCTTGCCACGCCGATATCGGTCTGCCAATCCAGCCCCAAAGCATCGTAGCCTGAGTCTGCCATGGCTTCCAGCCAAAGTCCACCGCCTTTTGTGAACAAGATTGTGGGAATCTGTTGTCCGTCAATTGTCGTTTTCAGTAAAGACCGGACTTGTTTGGCGTAATGCAAGGAAAAATCGATGTAATCTTCGCTGGTTAACATCCCTCCCCAGGTATCAAACAACATCACCACCTGAGCACCCGCCTCAATCTGGGCATTCAAATAAGCCGCAACCGATTGCGCCAGCTTATCCAACATGATATGCATCAACTGAGGTTGTTCATACATCATGCTTTTAACTTTTTGAAAGCTTTTGCTGCTACCGCCTTCAACCATATAGGTTGCCAAAGTCCATGGACTTCCGGAAAAACCGATTAACGGCACGCTGCCCTGTAAGTTTTTTCGGATCAAGCGGACTGCATCAACCACATATCGCAATTCTATTTCAGGATCTGGAATCGGCAACTTGTGCACATCGGCAGCGGTTCTGACTGGATTGCTAAATTTGGGACCTTCGCCTTCGGTAAAATAAAGTCCCAAACCCATGGCATCGGGTATTGTTAATATATCCGAAAATAAAATTGCGGCATCAAAGTCAAACCGTCTTAATGGTTGTAAAGTGACTTCGCACGCCAATTCAGGATTGGTGCATAGCTGTAAAAAACTGCCGGCTTGCTCCCGAACTGCCCTGTATTCGGGCAAATAGCGTCCGGCTTGACGCATCATCCACACTGGGGTGTAGTCTACGGGTTGCTTTAACAGTGCTCTAATAAAAGTGTCATTTTTTAATGCGGTCATAAATTTCTAGGTGAAAGGTGAGAGGTTTACGATAAATGGATGCTTGCGTCAGTTATCGTGAACCCGATTTTCTTACCATTGCATTATGAAACTCAGCAGGCAAGGACTGTCTAGCTTTGCTGGCTGATATCGCATCAGGATAAGAGCCGTATTCTAAAACAAATTTTTCCTGATCGTTGGCTATCGTCTTGATCGTTCTAATACCAGCTGATAACGACGGATATTTTTTCAACAGACCATTAACCGAGGCTTGCTTGGATAAAACAATGAGCTGGAGAGTGAAATTTTTTCCCGATTGTAATGCAGAATCTGTTTTTACAGCCGCTTTCACTTCTGCGTTTTTTGATTTTTCAGGCTGAACCAAGATCGGTTCAATCGCTTTTTGTTGAGGCAATTCAGCTGGCTTGTTTTCGGTTTGCTGATCCAGTGGCACTGCATTGAGTAGTTGCTCGGTTTGGGCTTTAGTTTCCGAGGCGAGAGCAGATTGTTCATCGACCATTTTTGCTAAACTAACATCTTCTGATTGACCAGCTTTTTCTCCTGTTGAATCAAGTAATGTAGAGTTCAATAACGGAACGGTTTCAACCGGAGTCAGTGTAAGCGTTATTTGAGATTCCGGTTTTTGAGGCTGAATCTGGACAGTTTCAGTTTTTTGTTCAACGACTGCAGGAGTCTGCATTTTATTAAAGTTTTGGAGCCAAGGTTGCCCCTGAATACCTAAAACCAAAGCAATGGCGCCGGCAGCTAGCAGGGCAATTGTCCATTTAAACCCGCCGCCATTTTTGCTGCGGGGCTTGCCGGATAACTGCTCGATAATCCTACCGGGTACGCCATGTGTTTCCCGGTAAATATGCGCGATCATATTTTCGGTGATCGCTTTAAAGGACAGATTTAAACCGGGTTTTGTCGAGAGATGCTGTAAAAAATCACCACACTGTTTTTCCGATAAGGTTGGTATTTCAATGATATGACAATCATCAACGACTTTATCAGAACCCCGTTTCAATTGTAATTCATCATGCGTTAAAGCAAAGATAACTCTCAAAACCGGATTTGCAGCCGCATATTGAATAATAGCGTTAATCAAACCGGGAACTAATTCACCGGCATTATCGACAATCAAGACCACCTGTTTATGCTGACTTGCAATCTCACTCAGCATGGTAGACAGCGATGGCACTACCCTACCGGTAAGTGCCAGGGATAATTGATCATGAATTTCCTCAAAACTGACATTGGTGTTGCCCGGTATCAGGCAATAGCGAAATAACTCGGTATTACGTTCCTGCATCAAGGTTAGCAGTGTCGTTTTCCCAATACCTTTGGGGCCACATACAGCTAAGCCTTGGTTCAGATTCGATAGCAAATGGAGCAATAAATCAAGCTTTTGCGTACGTTCCCTAGAAATCAGAGCATGGACAGTCGAAATCGTCTGAGCCTTGTTTATGTTCTCGCGGGGCAATGATTTTACTTGATAAGTAAAAGTATCATCTTCTACCATAGGTTTTAAGTGTCATCTTTAATGAGTCGAGTGCTACGTCGACGGGCAAAGTCGCCAAACCGATTTCTTTTAACAAAATCAGTCTGATCTGACCGTCAACATTCTTTTTATCTACTGCCATCAATTCCAAAAATCGATCGGTATCCAGGCTTTCCGGAGGCGTCACAGGTAGTCCAACTTTTATAAAGAGTGCAATAATTCTTTCAACAGCATAATCTGAATCCAGCAAGCCTAACCTTCTGGAAAGATCGGCCGCCTGACAGGTCCCAATCGCAACCGCTTCACCATGAAGATAAGTTCCGTAGCCCGAGCCGGTTTCTATCGCATGACCAAAGGTATGACCCAGATTTAACGTGGCGCGAATACCGGTTTCGGTTTCATCTTCAGCGACGATTTCGGCTTTATTGAGACAGGATTTTTGGATCGCATAAGCTAATGCCTGTTTATCTCTGGCCAATAAGGCATCAATATTGTTTTCGAGCCATTCGAAAAATTCCAAATCCCGGATTAAACCGTATTTGATAACTTCGGCCAGACCAGCCGCTAATTGACGATCATCCAGCGTATCCAGCACATCGGCATCAGCGATAACGCATTGTGGCTGGTAAAAAGCGCCAATCATATTTTTACCCAGGGGATGATTAACGCCGGTTTTGCCGCCAACCGAAGAATCGACCTGTGCCAGCAAGGTTGTGGGAATTTGTAAAAAAGCAATGCCGCGCTGGTAACAGGCTGCAGCAAAGCCACCCATGTCGCCAATCACACCACCACCTAAAGCAATCAGAGTAGAATTACGACTAAACTTGCAAGCCAACAGTTTGTCAAAAATGTGCATGACAAACTCTAAAGTCTTATATTGCTCGCCGTCCGGCAGTATCACGGTTTCAACGTTATAGGCTTGCAAGCTTTTTAAAACCGCAGACAAATACAGGGGCGCAATGGTTTCATTAGTCACCACAACAACCTGTTTGGCTTTGATATGCTTGCTTAATAGTTCGGACTGGTTTAATAAGCCAGCTCCTATGTAGATTGGGTAACTGCGGTGACCCAATTCAACTAGTAGTTCTTTCATAATTATTAAGGTTGTAGATCGGGTTAGCTTTAGCGTAACCCGACATTTGCCGCTTCGATGTGTTGGATTAAGCTACTTCTAACCCTGCATTGATTACCTGGTTCTAACGGGATCATCGATTAAGCGAGTTGTATTCTTCCAGGATATAACTAACCACTTCTTTGCTTTGCATTACGCCGGTATCTACCTTGAAATCGGCACAAGACAGATATAACGGCTCGCGCTGTTCAAACAAATTTTCAATGCGATCTCTGGGATTATCGGTTTGTAACAAAGGTCGCTGTGTATCTCTGCGCGTACGCTCCAAAATTCTTTCTACCGAACATTGAAGATAAACGATAAAACCGTTTTCTTTTAATAACCTGCGATTTTCCTCACGCAAAATGGCACCACCGCCGGTAGCCAGTACGATGCCGTCCATTTGAGTCAATTGCTCAATCATTTTTTGCTCCCTGTCCCTGAAGCCTTCCTCACCTTCAAACTCAAAGATGGTCGGAATATCCACGCCGGTTCTTTCTTCAATTGCCTTGTCGCTGTCATAAAATGGCACCGACAACGCCCTGGCCAATTGCCGTCCTATCGTGGTTTTTCCTGCACCCATGAGGCCAACTAAATATATATTCTCTGATCGCGTCATGACCTGCCTTCCGTGCTTAGTTAAACCAATAAAAAAGGGGGCATTATGCCCCCGGCAAGGCTAGACAGTCCAGCTCTTGCTGTGGAAAACGCACATTAATCAGGATATATACACGCATGTCGGGAATTAACATCTGTTTTAATGTACGTTTTTTTGCAATATGATAACAAAATTTTGAAGTTATACCTTAATATATAAACAAAGGGTTTTTGCTTACTGTCACCAACAGATCGAGTCGTTAACAATGATGGTAATTTCCTTTTTCTCATCAGTGACAGGAACAGATTCATGCAACAATATTAATATTGTGCGCGATGTATTCTCCATTTATACCTGCCCTTCAAGTACGCATAACAAGCCCCGCAACACCAGATCCATATCGATAATCGATTTGATCTTAAGTTGGCTTGCGATTAGCTCGGCATCTCCACCAGTCAGGATTAATAGTCGATTTGGGTAATTAGCCAACACATGCTCAATCAGGCCGAGAGCAGCGATTAAGGTGCCATTTTGAATGGCGGCTTCGGTAAAGTTGGCCAATGTCGCTTTAGCATCATACAAAGCCTGAACTTTGCTAAAAGGCAAAGTTGCAGTGCCTTGACCCAGAGATTTTTTCATAAGTTCCAGACCGGGATTAATCAAGCCACCCTGATGACGACCATCGGCATTAATTAAATCCACGGTAATTGCCGTTCCGCAATCGACGATACAAATGGGTGCATGATATTTCTGCCAGGCGGCTACTAAAGCCAACCAACGGTCAACGCCCAATTTTTGGGGTTCCGGGTAAGCGTTAATCACCCCAAATGCCTGAGTCTGAGATTTAACCAGAACTATTTCAATATCCAGCCAAAGTTGACGGGCTACCGTTTGCACCAGTTCCAGTAGTTCGTTTGCACTGACACAGGAAATGGCGATCCGCCTTGGGTGATAAATACCTTTCCATTGCAGTATTAATTCTTCCCGAGAAACCTGCTTATTAACAAGAAACTGGCCGACCATAAGCTGACCAGCCGTTGTAAGCGCCCACTTTAAACGGGTATTACCCATGTCTATCAGCAAATTCATGACGGTACCGAACTATTGAAACTGACTTCACCCGAAGCAAAAGTCTGCACACTGCCATCCGGGCGTTCGATCAATAACATTCCGTTAGCGTCGATGCCTTGCACAATGCCGTCAAATTGCTGTTGTCCGATAAATAAAGTTGCCACTTTACCGAACAGACAATCATAAGAGCGCCATTCATCAAGATAAGTTTGAATACCGATGCCTTCATATTCTCCGATAACCGGAAGCAACTGGTTTAAAAGACTGCCAGCCAAATGATTCCTGATCAACAGCGTTTGTCCAGTCACTTTACTTAGGTCAGTCCAGGCTTGAGTGATATTTTCGGCATCCGCTTCGGGCATAAACAAATTCAAGCCCAAACCAATTACCGCACAACAAGGGCCATCTGTTTCACCAGAAACTTCAACCAGAATGCCACCCAATTTTTTTCCCTGACTATAAATATCATTAGGCCATTTAAGCCCAATATCGTTTACTTGATGTTGTTTTAAGGCTCTGATAACAGCAACACCGACAGCCAGGCTCAAGCCTGAAATGGCAGCCGGGCCCTGTTGAAAACGCCATAATATCGACAGATAAATATTGCTGCCATAAGGCGAAACCCATTGCCGCCCCCGCCTGCCTTTACCAGCCGTTTGGTACTCGGCGAAACAGACTGAACCGCTGGGTGCATTGTTTTGAGAGCATTCAACTAAATATCGATTGGTCGAATCAATTTGGTCATAAATTTCGAAGGATGAAATTAATGCGCCAGCCTGGTCACTGATAACGGCTTTTATTTTTTCTTCCATCAACAACTCCAGCGGATGATCCAGACGATAGCCTTTGCCGCTAACAGCCGAATATTGCAGTCCCCAGCCATTCAAACCTTGTAGTTGTTTCCAGACCGCTGAACGACTGATAGACAGATCGTCAGCCAATTCCGTTCCGGAATGAAATTGTCCGTCCGCCAACAGACTGATAATTCTCTTTTGCGTAGATGAAATAGTCACAACAGGTTTAAAGATAAACTAGGAAGGTTTTTTATCCCGGATTTGCTGTAATTGTTTTTTCACCACATATTTGATCAGCATTTCTCTATCCTCCTCCTTCATGTTTACGAAATCCACGCCAACAAAATACGGATACTGGCTATCGTTTGACTGTCCTTTATTGCAATAAACAACTCTGCAGTAGGTCACTATGACAGCCATACTGGAAATTAACAGCATTTTGATTTCGAGATAATCATTCTGTTTAAGTTCTATCTCGCAATTAAAAGCCATGCCGGTTGCACTCATATTGACATTGCGGGTATCGCATTCGTTAAACTGTCCACCTTGCATGGTAACAGCCTGAGAAATGAGGTCGATTTTAGAGTCCAGTAATCTCAAATATTCGGCGACATCGGGCTGGCTTTTTTCCAGTCTGTGCAACAACAGCGCTGAGTCCTGCGCAACCATTTCCAGCGCGGTAGACAAGGAGCAGCTACTTAAAATATTATCCGAAATCTGATGTGGTTCCGAAATCTTTGTTTCATCAATTTTTTTATAAAATAAACTAACTTCATCATCAATCCGAAAAAAATCTCTTCGCTCTTTCATTTTTGCCCCGTCTTCTTTACTCATCAACTACAACCTCTAAAGTTTTATGGATTTTCAATGCTTTAGTGGCTAGGTAAGCACTAAAAATAGTGAATCTACAGTATGGCGAATTATACTTCAAACATATTGATTGTTTTATTTATCAGCGTGAAACCGAATAAAGGAAATAAGCGCGGTATTACTGATTTACAGGGGTAGTGCATGGTTCAAGGTGAGCAATTCATTGCCCACCTTTGACTAGTGAAAGTTTTGCTTAGCTGATCCTGTAATCGTCTTCCAGCAACTTTGCATGCGCCGCAGCCAGTCTTGCAATAGGAATACGTGGCGCGGAACAGGATACATAATCCAGTTTGATATGATGACAAAAACGAATCGATTGTGGATGACCGCCCTGCTCACCGCAAATGCCAATCTTAATGTCCGGGCGAGCTTCCCGACCTAGTTCAGCAGTCATTTTCATTAACTGACCAACGCCTTTGGCATCCAGCACTTCAAACGGATTGTCTTCAAGCAAACCAATTTCGTTGTAAAGCGGAAGAAATTTGTTTTCTGCATCTTCCCGGGAAAAAGAAAAAGTCGCCTGGGTCAAATCATTAGTACCAAACGAGAAAAACTCGGCTACTTCGGCCAAGTGTCCGGCACGAGTACAAGCTCTTACTGTTTCTACCATCGTTCCAAATTTAAATTCCAGTTTGATACCATACTGGCTTTCAACTTCTTGTTGAATTTGATCAACGAAAGTTTTCACCTTGATCAATTCCTGCACGGTAATAACCTGTGGCACCATAATTTCCGGCAAAATCGCCGTGCCCTGTTTAGTGCAAATCGCCGCCGCTTCAAGAATAGAGCGAATTTGCATCTTATATATTTCAGGATAAGTCATGCCTAGACGGACACCGCGATGACCAAGCATTGGATTGACTTCATATAATTCATTAACTTTTTTCAGCATCAATTCTTTCTTAGCTATCGCTTTATTAATGACTTCTTCGCTCAAATGATTAAACGGTGCAGGTAATAACGCCTGCAAACCCAAGGTATCAAGTGTAACCTGTTGGCCTTGAATCATGACCTTATATAACTTAAGCGCCTTAATTTCATCTTCCAACTGATGCTCACTGGGTAAAAATTCATGCATTGGCGGATCCAACAAGCGTACCGTAACAGGATGCGGTGACATGGCTTCAAAAATCTGCTTAAAGTCATCGCGCTGAATCGGAAACAATCTTTCTAACGCCTGTTCCCGTGCTTCAGTATTGTCGGCCAGAATCATATCAATGACTAAAGGCAATCGATCTGAGGCATTGAACATGCGTTCGGTGCGACATAGACCAATGCCCGTTGCGCCATAGCTCAGCGCCATTTTTGCGCGTTCCGGTGTGTCGACATTGGCATGAACCTTCAATTCGGCAATATCATCGGCCCACGACAATAAGGTCTTTAGTTCTTCAGAAAAAGTGGGTTCAATGGTTGCGATTCTGCCTAAATAGATAAAGCCGGTGCTGCCATCAATAGTGATGGTATCGCCTTCGCGAATATGTAAATCACCGATAATCGCCTGATGGGCGCGTACATCTATTTTTATATCTTCGGCGCCGGCAATACAGGCTTTACCCATGCCCCGGGCAACCACAGCCGCATGCGACGTTTTGCCGCCGCGACTGGTTAAAATACCTTGAGCCGCAAAAAAGCCATGAATATCTTCAGGTTTAGTTTCTTCTCTGAGCAAGATTACCAATTCCCCTGCCCGCCCCATTAATTCCGCGGTATCTGCGGTAAATACACATTTACCGTAAGCCGCGCCCGGTGAGGCTGGCAAACCTTGGGCGACAGGCAAGGCTTTACTGTTGGGATCGAGTTGCGGATGCAAAAGTTGCTCCAGTAATTCTGGATTAATGCGCAACAACGCCTGTTCCTTACTAATCAGACCTTCCCCTTCCATCTCCACCGACGTACGCACCATTGCAGTGGCATTCATTTTTCCGTTACGCGTTTGCAGACAATACAAAATGCCCCGCTCAATGGTGTATTCGTAATCCTGAACTTCCTTATAATGCGCTTCCAGTTTGTTACGTAAATCTACCAACTGACGGTAAAGATCAGGCATTTCACGGGCTAATTCCTGTACCGGTTTGGGTGTACGAATGCCGGCAACGACATCTTCTCCCTGGGCATTGACCAGATATTCACCATACATTTCGTTAACGCCGGTACCCGGGTTACGGGTAAAGCCGACTCCCGTTGCGCAATCATTGCCCATATTGCCGAATACCATAGCAACGACATTTACGGCAGTGCCATTGGCCATTTTTGGGGTGATATGGAATTCATGCCGGTAATCGACTGCGCGCTTGCCCATCCAGGAATTGAAAACGGCTTTAATTGATAATTCCAATTGGTCATAAACACTTTCAGGAAACGGCCGACCGGTTTCTTCCAAAACCACCTGAAGAAACAGTTCGCTGATTTGACGTAAGTGTTCGGCGTCCAAGCCCAGATCAACTTTTATACCGGCCTGTTTTTTGATTGCAGAGAAATGCAGATCAAATTTCTCATCGTCAATACCCAGTGCGACCTTGCCGAATAACTGGATAAAACGACGGTAAGCATCATAGGCAAATCGGGGGTCGCCGGTCTGTTTGATCAGGCCAGCCAAAGTCTGGGCATTAAGACCGAGATTTAAAATGGTATCCATCATACCCGGCATTGAAATCGCAGAACCCGAACGAACCGAGACTAACAAAGGGTTTTGGGCGTCTCCAAATCTTTTACCCGAAAGCGTTTCAATCTCGGCGATATGAGCTTTGACGCCTTCCAACAAGCCTTCCGGTAATTGATGATTTTCAAGATACGCCAGACAGGCTGTGGTGGTAATGACAAATCCTGGTGGCACATTGAGGCCAATTTGAGTCATTTCGCAAAGATTGGCGCCCTTTCCGCCCAAAAGAACTTTATTTTTTCCGTCGCCTTTTTCAAATGAATAAATGTAATTTTCAGTCATGATTGGCCTCAATGTGATTAGGAAGATATCTCTATAACTATAGGGTATTGTCAGCGGGTCGATTATGTCAGCTTTAAAAAAAAGTAGCTAGTCAAAAGCTGAGTCGCCCCATATGCCTTAAGTAAGAGACAATAGATTAATTTGATAGTGGAAAAATTATTTTTATTTGGATAACCTTAATGTGCGGTAAAGGTTGGGGGGAATATTAATGCCAAAATATTAAATGCGGACTTTGCTGGCCCAGTTGATATAAACAAGTTATTGCTCATTTGAAGTAGACAAGGCATTCTGTCCTTTTTGTTTAATCGTTTTGCAACAATAGGAGACCATTCATGCGTAAATCAATGATTAACCCCGCTGAAGAAATTATTTCATCATTTGATGATAAATATTTGGATCTGGAGCAACTTGCCCAGGTGGAATTTACTTCAGAATCGATTGATCACCCGATAGAATCGGCCTTGTTGCCAAATGCAGATTCAAACTCCGGATGGAAAGCGGAAAGTGCGGGGGAGCAAACAATACGTATAGTTTTTGATGATCCCTGCACGGTTGAACATATCGTTATTTTAATTGAGGAACATGATCGGTCCCGGAGCCAGGAATTTGTAATACTCTGGTTAATGGATAGCGAGACTGTTTACCGGGAAATCGTACGTCAACAATTCCATTTCAGTCCTCCCGACACTACCAATCAAATCGAGCATTATGAGGTCGTCCTTACGCAACTAAAAGCTCTTGAATTAAGAATAATTCCAGATATTTGTGGCGGTGAAGCTTGTGCAACACTTAAACAGTTGCGTCTTGCCTAATTGACGTTTCTAATAGTTATGGCACACAAATTCAAGTGTGCTGGAAAAATAATAAAAATAATAAAAAGTAACTTTAGGATAAGGTTCTAAATAACTTCCCTTAACCCACTTTAGAAGCGACTTTAATCGCTCCAGGCAAATAAATTTGCCCCTGCTGGGTTTAGCTAATGGAAAGTTATTTAACATCGCATCCTTGGACTTCACACAAAACCAACTAAAGAGGAGAGGTAGTTATGATGTTTCCAACATCTGCATCAGTTGTCATAGCATTATTAATGGGTATTGCAGGAGCTGCATTCGTGATTTGGGAGTTGCGACGCGTTCTTGCCTATGACCAAGGCAATGAAACCATGCAAGCCATTGCAAAAGCTATTCAAGAAGGATCTGCGGCTTTTTTGTCGCGGGAATATCGCGTCATCGCAATTTTTGTGGCCATAGTCGCTGTAGTTATTTCTACATTTTTACATTGGCAGACTGCGCTTTGTTTTGTGGTGGGCGCTACTGCATCGGCAAGTGCAGGGTATTTGGGAATGTATGTGGCCGTTCGCGCCAACGTCAGAACCGCAGCTGCAGCCGGCCGCAATTTGCACGAAGGCTTGAGCGTTGCCTTTGGCAGTGGCTCGATTATGGGCATGGCGGTAGTCAGTTTCAGCTTGATCGGCATGACCATTTTGTTTCTGGTGTTTGAAGGCAATCCAAACCAGCTAACATACATTACTGGTTTTGGTTTTGGTGCCAGCAGTATTGCGCTGTTTGCAAGGGTTGGCGGTGGTATTTATACCAAAGCAGCCGATGTTGGCGCTGACCTGGTCGGTAAAGTTGAACAAGGTATTCCCGAAGATGATCCGCGTAATCCTGCTGTTATTGCTGATAATGTAGGCGATAACGTAGGCGACGTAGCGGGTATGGGCGCAGATTTATTCGAGAGTTATAGCGGCTCCATTATTGCTGCGGCAACATTGGGCGCAGCATTGGGTGCAAAGTCACCGGCTTTTATCGGCCTGCCATTTCTGGTTGCTGCCGTCGGCGTCATCTCCAGCCTTTTTGGCATTTATATGGTAACTGGCAAAGAATTGAAGCATACCTCTATTACAGAGGGCTCTTTTATGGCGCGTATCACCGGTTTTATCGGGCAATATATAATCAAAGTCGACGAAAATGCCAGTCTCGGTGATTTACTGAAAGTACTTCGCCGTTCGGTTTGGGGCGCCTCGGTTGTTATTCTTGGACTATCTTTATTTGCCGTTCTACTATCAGGCGTCAGCTTTAATTATTGGCTGGTTATACTGGTAGGTTTGGTAGCTGGTAATGCGATTGCTTTTGTGACTGAATATTACACAGCTTACACTGAAAAACCGACGCAAGGCATCGCTTACGCAACACAAACAGGAGCCGCAACAACTATTATTGAAGGCCTGGCTGTTGGCATGATGAGTACTGTATTCCCGGTTTTGATTGTGTCTGCGTCTATTTTATTAAGCATCTGGCTGGGTTTTAAAGCCGATGGCACTATTGCAGCAGGACTTTACGCCGTAGCTCTGGCCGGTGTGGGTATGTTAAGTACGCTAGGTGTTACTTTGGCGACCGATGCTTATGGTCCGGTTGCCGATAACGCTGGCGGTATTGCTGAAATGAGCCACCTACCAGCTGAAGTTCGTCAACGCACAGATGCACTGGATAGCTTGGGAAATACAACGGCCGCTACCGGTAAAGGCTTTGCAATCGGCTCAGCGGTATTAACCGCATTGGCCTTATTGGCTGCTTATGTGACGGCGGCAAAAATCGATAATTTAAATATTCTTGGCCCCACCATGTTGCCAGGTATTTTAATTGGCGCGATGATGCCTTATCTGTTTTCCGCACTCACCATGATGGCAGTAGGTAAAGCGGCTCACCAGATTGTTGTTGAAGTTCGTCGACAATTTCGCGAGATTCCAGGTTTGATGGAAGGTACAGGAAAGCCAGACTACGCTGCGTGCGTAGGTATCAGCACTGAAAGTGCATTACGGGAAATGATATTGCCCGGCGCTTTGGCGGTTGTAGTGCCTTTGGTTGTTGGGCATGTTTTGGGTAAAGAAGCGCTTGCGGGCATGCTGGTTGGTACAATGTCGTCCGGATTTTTACTGGCGGTGATGATGGCCAATGCTGGCGGCGCTTGGGACAATGCTAAAAAATGGATCGAAACCGGCGAATACGGCGGCAAGGGTTCCGATTGTCATAAAGCAGCGGTTGTCGGCGATACTGTAGGTGATCCGTTTAAAGACACCTCCGGCCCGGCTTTAAATATTTTAATCAAGTTGATGACTATCGTCAGTTTGGTCTTTGCCTCTTCATTCGGGTCAGGATGGTTTAATTTTTAAGCACCTGGTGCAATGAACTGACGCCACGAATATGAGGGACTCGACATTCATTACTTCGAGACTTTTTTCTCCGTGGCGTTTTTTATGACTACTAAACTTTAACATCCAAACTGCGAGGTTAAAATGTTTAAACAGCTGGTTATTTTGTTGCTGTTTCCGCTATACACCTGGGCAATCGTCGGGGTGCCCAAGATTACCCATCAAATTACCGATATAACTTCCACGCTTAGTGCCATACAGACTGAGGCGTTGGAGAACAAACTGGCTGCCTTTGAATCTAAAAAAGGTAGACAAATCGCGGTATTAATCGTCCCGACAACTCAACCGAAAGACATAGCCGAATTTAGCATGGAGGTATCCGATCTTGCGCAAATTGGTTCAAAACAAATCGATGATCGGGTGATTCTGCTTGTGGTTAAAAATGACCAAAAGTTACACCTTGATGTCAGCGATAGTTTAAAAAATGTGATATCCGATACGGTTGCGGAGCGCTTGATGACAGAGTCTGTTTCGCCCTATTTTAAGTCAGGTGACTTTGCCGGCGGTATTGATGCTGGGGTTAGTCAATTAATGGGTTTGCTCGATTCAGAGAACTTACCTGCTGTGTCGCCCGAAAATTCTTGGTTTAGCCAAAATAAAGGGGCGATCATGTATATTTTACTGGTTGGCTTGGTTGTCGGTTTTGTGCTTTCAGTGCTGATGGGGCATTTATTGGGCGGTGTGCTGGCGGGTCTGGCTAGCGGAATGTTGGCGGTCGTTTTTTTTGGTTTAACGCTATGGTTGGGAACATTATTTGGTTTTACCATTTTTGCTGTCGTTGCCGGAGCTAGATACGCCGGTTGGCGCAGTTGGTTCAAGTAACCTCAACTGTTCAAAATATTCGGCGTGGGAACAGAATTATGATTTAACCCTAATTAACATCAAATACAATCGTACTTTGCTTTGAAATTAAAAGAAAGTAACTCATGTTAATTTATTGGCTGCTGCACATCGATTTGACGAGAATGTTGTTTTCATATAATATTTCGCGGTTATGTTGAATCGATTACCTGAATATATAGATCCCTTGCACCTTGCTGATAAGCGTGGTGAATTAAAAGGGCAAATACCTGTAACTAGCTTGGATCGTTTGGCGGATATTCTGTTCAATGATACCGGGTCTGTTCATGTTGATCTTTATTTTGGTCGGGAAGGTAGATTAGCCAAAATTGAAGGGGAAATAGCAGGCGTTCTGGAACTTAAATGCCAGAATTGTTTGCAGGCAGTTGAATTTACTGTCAAAAACTCGATCAAACTGGGCATTGTAACTTCGATAGATCAAGCAGACAGATTGCCTGATGATTATGAGCCACTACTGGTTAGTGAGGAAAAAATTCCTCTAAAAAACATTATTGAAGATGAATTACTACTCATTTTACCTGGCTTTCCCAAACATCAGCATAATTGTCTTGCGCACAAGTCAATCAATAACGGAGTAGATGTTGCATTAGCAGATCAGCAGTTGCTCCCTGAAAACCCTTTTTCCATCTTAGCCAAATTCAAAAACACTGGAGATTTATAATGGCCGTACAAAAGAGTAAAGTAACGCGTTCAAGACGCGGTCAACGTCGTTCACACGATGCCTTAACTGGCAGAACCTTATCCCAGGATCCAATGACCGGCGAAATGCATATCCGTCATCATGTCACGCCCGATGGTTTTTTCAAAGGCCGTCAAATCATAAGCAATGGTGTTGATGAAGAATAATCTCATCGCGCTTTTTAGCATGATGACATGCCGAAGCTGATCAATTCAGATCAGATTCGGCTTTTTTTATAATAACTCAGGGATCCTCCGTAAGCGTGAGTCTAACAATTTCGATTGATGCAATGGGCGGAGATTTCGGCCCTGAAGTCACTATTCCTGCCTCATTGGATTGCTTAAAGAACAATCCGGACTTGAAACTGATTTTAGTAGGTGATGAAGCGATTCTTAGGCCAAAATTGGCTAAAGCATTCATTGAATACCAGGATCGACTCAGTATTAAGCATGCATCGCAATGCGTTGAAATGGATGAGTCCCCATCCAAAGCACTCAAAAACAAAAAGGATTCGTCCATGCGGGTTGCTATCAACCTGGTTCGTGACGGCCTTGCTGATGCCTGCGTCAGCGCAGGAAATACCGGCGCGTTAATGGCTACCGCGCGTTTTGTGCTCAAAATGATTCCCGGCATTGATCGTCCTGCGATTATTTCTACCTTACCTTCAATAAACGGACACACCCATGTCCTTGATCTGGGAGCAAACGTAGATTGCACGGCCGAGCATCTTTTTCAATTTGCCGTAATGGGTGCAGAATTAGTTAAAGCCGTTGAAAACATAGACAATCCTCGGGTAGGCTTACTCAATATCGGCGAAGAAGACATGAAAGGTAATGAGCAAGTTAAATCTGCTGCTAAATTACTTGAAAACTCATCGTTAAATTACATTGGTTATGTAGAAGGCAATTGTTTAAATGCAGGTCATGTTAAAGTCGATCTGATTGTTGCTGATGGCTTTGTCGGCAATGTCGCACTGAAATCAATTGAAGGTGCCGCCAAAATGATAGGTACGGCCTTAAGAGAAGCTTTTGGCAAAAACATCTTGACTAAATTGGCAGCATTACTGGCCTATCCAGTACTTAAGTCATTCAAGAAACGCATAGACCCCCGCTTATATAATGGCGCGAGCTTTCTAGGATTACGCGGACTGGTTATTAAAAGTCATGGCGGCGCGGATATCTTGGCATTTAAAACAGCGGTTCATCTTGCCGAAATTGAAGTAAAGCAAGACGTGATCAGAAAAATAAGCGAACAGGTTGAAAAAACTTTGGCTCAAAGAGAGAACGCATGACTCGATATTCAAGGGTGATCGGTACCGGCGGTTATTTGCCGGACGAGATTCGTACCAATGAACAAATATCACAAATCGTCGATACTTCAGATAGCTGGATTTTTGAACGTACCGGCATCAAAAGTCGTCGAATTGCAGGCCCTGAAGAAACAGCATCAAGCATGGCTGAAATCGCGGCAAGACAAGCCATAGAAGCCGCAGGATGCAGTCCTGATGATATCGATTTGATCATTGTCGCCACCGGTACCCCTGACCGAGTCTATCCAAGCACTGGCTGCTTGTTACAGCAACGCCTCGGAATTAAAAACTGTGTCGCCTTTGATATACAAGCTGCCTGTTCAGGTTCTATTTTTGCATTAAGCATTGCAGATCAATATATAAAATCGGGCGCAGCCAGAAAAGTTTTGGTGGTAGGCTCTGAGTTATGCTCAAGGATTGTAGATTGGACAGACCGTGGAACCTGTATTTTATTTGGCGATGGTGCGGGCGCCGTTTTATTGACAGCCTCAACTGAAGCAGGCATTCTGTCTACACATATTCATTCTGACGGTGAGTTTGAAGATCTGTTGTATTGTCCAAACCCTCAGGTAGCTACCAAATCAAATCAAGAAGAGGCTGGTTATATTAACATGCGTGGCAACGAAGTATTTAAGGTTGCTGTTAATACCTTGGGGCGCATCGTTGATGAAACGCTGGAAGCCAATAATATGGAGCAATCAGATATTGACTGGCTGGTCCCACATCAGGCGAATACCCGGATTATTGCGGCAACCGCAAAAAAATTAAAAATGTCCATGGATAATGTTATTTTAACTCTCGAAAATCAGGGTAACACCTCTTCGGCGTCTGTGTTACTGGCTTTGAATGAAGGTGTTAGGGATGGTCGAATCCAACGAGGACAAGTGGTTTTACTTGAAGCATTTGGAGCAGGATTTACCTGGGGTTCTGCATTAATTAAATACTGAGCTTATCAACATGAATAACCAAACTTACAATTTAGCTTTTGTTTTTCCCGGCCAAGGATCGCAATCTGTCGGCATGTTAAATGATTTGGCAGCCAGCCATCCTGAGGTTAAACATATATTTGAAAGAGCTTCAGATGCGCTGGGCATAGACTTATGGTCTTTGGTTTCAGCAGGTTCTGCTGAAGAACTTAACCTAACGCATAACACCCAACCAGCAATGCTGGCGGCTGGTGTAGCCGTATGGAAAGTTTGGTGCCAGCATAGCGCTATCCGTCCATCGTGGATGGCAGGACACAGCTTGGGTGAATATACCGCTCTGGTTTGTTCTGAAGCCATGTCTTTTGAAGATGGTATAAAACTGGTCGCGGCAAGAGGTCGCTTAATGCAGGAAGCTGTTCCTCCAGGCATTGGAGCAATGGCCGCCATACTAGGACTTGAAGATCATCATGTTGTTAAGGTGTGCTTTGATTCCGCTGAAAATGAAGTGGTATCAGCCGTTAATTTCAACTCACCCGGACAAGTCGTTATTGCCGGCCACGTTGCTGCAGTTGAACGTGCCATTATTGGCGCAAAAGCAGCAGGCGCCAAGCGTGCAGTCATGCTGCCGGTCAGCGTCCCTTCACATTGCTCCCTAATGGTTTCGGCCGCTGAAAAGCTTGATGAAATATTACAGTCCACTGCTATTGATACTCCAAAAGTGACTCTGATCCATAATTCGGATGTGGCATCGCATAGCGCTCCCGAAGTCATTCGTAACGCTCTGAAAGAGCAACTTTATAAGCCGGTTCGCTGGTCCGACAGCGTTAAATTTATGCATGATCAGGGCGTCACCAGATTTGTTGAGTGCGGTCCCGGCAAAGTGTTAATCGGATTAAATAAACGTATTGCCAAGGATGCGGCACAATTTTCTATTTTTGACCCCGAATCTTTAAATATGGCATTGGAGCAACTTCATGGTTGAGCAAGCATTGGTTAAACAAGTGGCTTTAGTAACCGGCGCCAGTCGTGGGATCGGTCGCGCAATCGCAGAAAGATTGGCGCAGGATGGTTTTTTTGTCCTAGGTACTGCAACAACTGATAATGGCGCCGAGTCAATTTCCACCTATCTCGGTGAAAATGGCAAAGGCTTAAAGCTTGATATTAGCAATCCGGAGTCTATAGCAGAAGTTCTCAAGTCAATCACTGACGAACTTGGGACGCCCGCTGTGCTTGTTAATAATGCGGGCATTACCCGCGATAATTTGTTGATGCGAATGAAGGACGAAGAATGGGATGATATTATCAACACCAATTTGACTTCGGTTTTTCGCATGAGCAAAGCTGTACTGCGAGGCATGATGAAAGCCAAAACAGGCCGTATTATCAACATTTCATCAGTAGTAGGATCGACGGGTAATGCAGGTCAGGCTAATTATGCTGCTGCAAAAGCCGGCATGGTTGGCTTTACCAAATCCATGGCCAAGGAAGTGGGTTCGCGTAATATAACCATCAACACTGTATCACCTGGCTTTATCGATACCGATATGACCAGAGAACTCAGTGATGATATAAAAAATGCTCTATTGACATCAATTCCCCTATCCAGATTAGGCAAAGCTGAAGAAATCGCGCATACGGTTTCTTTTTTGGCATCTGCTGGTGCAGCTTATATCACGGGTGAAAACATTCATGTCAATGGTGGTATGTTCATGCCTTAATATTGTGACATTGCCCCAATATCAAGTATAATTCCCCCCGCCGTCTGGAATTTCCGGAGACGGGATTTCAAATAAAATCAATAACAATACAAATGCGGGTCCCGGATTAAATACTCGGAAACCTACATTGTTTGAGGATAATAATTATGAGTAATATTGAAGAACGAGTTAAAAAAATTGTTGCAGAACAATTAGGTGTTAAAGAAGATATCGCAACCGATGCTTCATTCGTAGATGATCTTGGTGCTGATTCTCTTGATACAGTTGAACTCGTTATGGCTCTTGAAGAAGAATTCGAATGCGAAATTCCAGACGATGAAGCTGAAAAAATCACGACAGTTCAGCAAGCAATCGATTACGTAGTAAAAAACGCTTAAAAATAAAAAGTTAGATTAGGTTACGACTGCATCAAAACAGAAAGTAATTGTGTAGGATGGGTAGAGCGGAAGCGAAGCCCATCGTACTAAACATAACTGGTCTTCGCAAGCACGCTTTGATCCCGCCTTCTTTTTAATTTCCTTACGGTAAATCACATTGAGCACACGTCGAGTTGTAATAACTGGATTAGGCGCAATAACGCCTTTAGCTAACACAGTCTCAGGAACCTGGGATGGTATTGTTAATAGCAAAAGCGGCATAAGCCAGATCGATTCTTTTGATATTTCTGCATTCGCCACAACCTTTGGCGGCGTTATCAGGAATTTTGATGTTAGCCAATACATAGCTGAAAAAGACGCCAAACGCATGGATGGCTTTGTCCATTATGGTATTGCCGCCGGTTGTCAGGCTATTGAAGATTCAGGCATTGAAGTCACTGAAGCCAATGCTGAACGTATCGGCGTTGCTATCGGATCAGGTATCGGTGGAATTACCGGCATCGAAGAATGTTATGCGACTTACGATAAAAGCGGTCCTCGCCGTATTTCGCCATTTTTTGTGCCCGGCAACATAATCAATATGATTTCAGGCAACCTTTCCATCAAGTATGGCTTAAAAGGTCCAAATTTTGCCATTGTTACCGCGTGCTCTACAGGCACCCATAACATTGGCGACGCAGCGCGTTTAATTAAATATGGCGATGCGGATGTCATGATTGCCGGCGGTGCGGAGCGGTGCACGACATCACCAACTGCAATGGGCGGTTTTGCATCGGCAAAAGCCTTGTCCCGCAGAAATAGTGACCCGCAAGCAGCCAGTCGTCCCTGGGACAAAGATCGTGACGGTTTTGTGTTAAGCGATGGAGCTGGCGTTGTCGTTCTTGAAGAACTTGAACATGCCAAAGCGCGTGGCGCAAAAATTTACGCTGAGTTGGTGGGTTATGGCATGAGTGGCGACGCTTATCATATAACCACTCCATCTGAAGGCGGCGAAGGCGCCGCTCGCTGCATGAGAAATGCCCTGCGAGATGCAGGCTTGAATCCCAGTGACCTAGACTACATTAATGCCCACGGCACCTCAACGCCTGCCGGTGATTTGGGCGAAACCCATGCCATGAAAGCCGCTTTGGGTGAGCATGCCTATAAAGTTGCAATCAGCTCAACGAAGTCGATGATAGGTCACTTGTTGGGTGCTGCGGGTGGAATAGAAGCCGTATTGACAGCTTTAAGTATTAAAAACCAACTGGCTCCGCCAACCATCAATCTTGAAAATCAAGACCCTGAATGTGATCTGGATTTTGTACCCAATACAGCCAGAAACATGAAAATTGATGTTGCCATGTCCAACTCTTTCGGTTTTGGCGGCACTAACGGCTCTCTGATTTTTAAGAGATACGAGTAAATCTGCATACAGCAACTAACTGTGAATCAAAAAAATGATTCTCGTCAATGGGGCAAGAAAAAGCCATATCGATATAACGGACCGTGGCTTTCAATATGGTGATGGTTTATTTGAAACCCTTGAAGTAAAAGCTGGACACCCTGTATTCCTCAAACGCCATTTAGAGCGTTTAAACTCTGGGTGTCAGCGACTATCTATTCCATTCCCCGGATTTGAGATACTCAGCGTTGAAACGATTCAACTGTGCGCCAACCAGTCGCTGGCTGTACTTAAAATCATAATAACACGCGGTTCAGGTGGCCGAGGTTATCGCCAACCTGATGACATTCAAGCTACCCGCGTTCTTAGTCTACATCCTTATCCAGACTACCCAGAGTCCTTCCGGGAGCAAGGCATAGTATCCCGTTTTTGCACCAGCCGTTTAGGACTGAATCCTGGCTTGGCAGGCATTAAACACCTGAATCGTCTTGAACAGATTATGGCGCGAGCAGAATGGAATGATCCGGATATTCAGGAAGGATTGATGCTTGATGTCAATGGCCATGTTATTGAAGGAACAATGACCAACCTGTTTTATATTAAAGACAACTGTCTCTATACCTCTATTCTTAGTCACTCAGGTGTTAGCGGGATTTTGCGCAGCCTTGTCATGAAGATAGCCGAAGATTGCGCTATTCCTGTTATCGAACACCTGTTTGATAAATACGAACTGTTAACGGCTAATGAAGTTTTTGTCTGTAATTCAATTATTGGGATTTGGCCAGTCAGGCAAATAGAAAATACTCGGTTTTGTGTCGGTCAAATTACCCGGGATCTACAACTACAGTTGCGCGGATTGATCAAGACGGAGCTTAATAATGAACATTAAAATCATTGGTTTGACCTTATTGATTCTTAGTTTTGGCGGCAACTGGCTCTGGATAGGATACCAAAACGCCATACTGCAACCTGTATTGACCGATAAAACCGTTTATGTTGAAATTGAAAAAGGTGACTCGCTGACGCGCATTGCCAAAAAATTGGTCGACCAAGGACTGAGCGTTAAACCTTTTTGGTTTAAAGTGATCACGGTTCAGGAACAGGCACTGAAAAAACTTAAAACCGGCGAATATGAACTCACATCTGGACTGACCCTTCCACAAGTATTGCAGCTATTCGTTCAGGGAAAAACCAAACAGCACCTCATTACCTTTCCGGAAGGTTGGAGTTTTAAAGAAGTTAGTCGCGAAATCGAAAAAAACCCCAATATAGAGCATACTTTAAATGCTGATGATTTTGAGAGTGTCATGACAAATATTACACACTCGGATGCATCGCTTGAAAAGCCTGAAGGTTTGTTTTTTCCGGACACCTATTTCTTTGAAAAACACACTACCGATCTGTCTTTGTTGCAAAGAGCCTTTGATAAAATGCAAAAAGTATTGCAGCAGGAATGGCTTAACAAAGCAGAGGGATTACCATTTAAAACACCTTATGAAGCGCTGATTCTTGCTTCAATCGTCGAGAAGGAAACAGCAGCAGTGACTGAACGACCTTTAATAGCGGGTGTTTTTATTCGCAGACTTGAACAAAACATGTTACTGCAAACTGATCCTACCGTTATTTACGGCATGGGCGATAGTTATCAGGGCGACATTAAATCTAAAGATTTAATCACTGCTACACCCTACAACACCTATATAATCAGCGGTTTGCCACCAACGCCAATTGCGATGCCGGGGAGGGAGGCTGTTAATGCCGTTTTGCATCCTGACAAAGCAAGCAATAATCTTTATTTCGTTGCTCGTGGAGATGGTACGCATGTGTTTTCAGAGACTTTAAAAGATCATGCCAAAGCTGTTGACAACTTTCAAAGGAATAAAAAATGACCCGTGGAAAGTTTATTACCCTTGAAGGCGGTGAAGGCGTCGGTAAAACAACCAATTTAATATTTATCAAAGATTATTTACAACAACATGGCATATCGGTTGTTGTTAGCCGCGAACCTGGCGGGACGCAGCTTGCTGAAAAAATTCGCCAATTATTGCTGGACAATAATAGCGAGGCTGTTTCAGAAACAGCCGAATTATTGATGATGTTCGCGGCAAGAGCGCAGCATATCAAGCACGTTATCGAACCGGCTTTGGCTCAAGGTCATTGGGTACTGTGCGACCGGTTCACCGATGCGACGTATGCCTATCAGGGAGGAGGTCGCAACATAAAAATTGGCACTATAAATTGGCTGGAAAACCTGGTACAAGGCACGCTAAAACCCGACTTGACGCTATTATTGGATGCACCTGTTGAGGTAGGTATCTCAAGAGCCAGAGAACGCGGTGCTTTTGATCGTTTTGAATCAGAAAAAATCGGTTTTTTTGAAACCGTCAGGCGGGCTTATTTACTGCAAGCGGAGTTATTCCCTGAGCGTATCAAACTGATAAAAGCAAACCAGCCCTTAACAGATGTGCAGTTAGCCATTACGGATGTCATACGTAGCTTGCCCTGCTTAAGCACCTTGACTTGCCCGACGCCCTCCTCGAATGACAGCGTAAAATGAGCTTACATGCCCCAATACTTCCCTGGCAACAGCAAAGCTGGGAACATTTACACAGCTATGTAACACAAAAGCGTATTCCGCAAGCCTTGCTAATTACCGGCAACAAAGGTTTGGGTAAACAACAGTTAGCACATCAATTTGCAATTGCCTTACTTTGTGCAAAGCCAATGCCGGATGGTTTGGCTTGCGGCCAATGCAGCAGTTGCCATTTGGTTAATGCAAAAACGCATCCAGACCTTATCCTTCTTGAACCCGAAGAACCTGGCAAAGGCATAGGTATCGCCCAGATACGCAATCTGATTACCCGACTGACGTTAAAACCCCAGTTTGAAACCTATCGAATGGTCATTGTCAATCCGGCCGAGCGCATGAATAACGCCGCTGCAAATGCATTTTTAAAATGTCTGGAAGAACCGACAGAACGTACCTGTATTATTTTAATCACCGAAAAACCGGCTAAATTACCGGCAACTATTATTAGCCGTTGCCAAAAACTGGCATTAACAACACCAGATAAGACGACCGTTGTTAAGTGGCTGGGCGAAACATTGCAAAAAAAAGCGCCACCAACTCCACTTTTGTTTTGCAACGTTGCTTTAGCGCAGGGTGCGCCTTTGCTGGCGCTGGATTATGTTAATGATCACTCATTGACCTTGCGTAATGACTGCTTTGAAAAATGGTTATCTATTGCTAAACAGCTTGATTCACCGGTCAGCGTTGCCGAGAACTGGTATAAACTGCCGGCAGTGCCGTTAATATTTTGGATTACTTCCTGGATTATCGATCTGATTAAATGTTTTTTCTCGGCCAACGTAGAAAATTCTTATAATCCGGATCTTAGTAATCAACTACAGGAATTGACTCAACAACTAGAATTAAAAGGACTTTATAAACTGTATGATCTATTATTGGCAGCACGAGAACGGTTAGATACGCAAATCAACAAACAATTATTGTTTGAAGAAATCCTAATAGACTGGCAAGAACTCAACCGGAAAAAATAACTATGGCAGATGCGGCACAGGGACAAGGTATTTTATCCCTTTCGATAAAAGATAAAAATGCATTATTTATGGCTTATATGCCTTTTGTAACCAACGGCGGTTTGTTTATTCCCACTAATCGTAAATATGAAATGGGACAGGAAGTTTTCATGCTGCTCAATTTAATGGACGAAACCGAACGCTTACCGATAGCCGGAAAAATAATCTGGATAACTCCGCCCGGCTCTGAAGGCTATAGAGCTGTAGGTGTTGGCGTGCAATTTAGCGATCAGGATAATGGTACCTCGCGCAACAAAATAGAGAACTATCTGGCCGGCTCTTTAGAACACGATCGTTCGACGCATACCATGTAAAGAAGGCGAAGGGCGAAAGACGCAAGGTTAAAGGCGGTTGTGTTGAAGTCCAGTTTTTTTTCATCTTTCATCTTTTGTCTTTCGCCTGCTTTTATAAAAACTTCCCATGTTAATAGACTCTCATTGCCACCTGGATCGTATTGATCTTGCTCCGTATCAAAACGATTTTTCCTGCTTCATGAACGAAGCAAAAAACAGTCAAATCGAACATCTGCTATGTATTTCTATTGATTTGGAAGCTTATCCTGCCATGCAAGCTTTGGTTGCGCCTTATCCGCAAATATCGTTGACTGTGGGTGTACATCCCAATGTTCGTGATGGCCAGGATCCCAGCGTAGAAGAACTTATCGCTTTAGGTCAGGATGATAAAATTATAGCAATCGGTGAGACCGGACTGGATTATTTTCGTAGCGAAGGTGATTTAACTTGGCAACACCAGCGCTTCAGAAATCATATCAATGCAGCAAAAAGCTTGAAAAAACCATTGATTATTCATACCCGTGATGCCAAATTCGATACCCTGCGACTACTGGAAGAAGAAGGCGCCAGTGTAATCGGCGGTATTATTCACTGTTTTACCGAAGATTGGGAGTTTGCCCAAAGAGCCTTGGATTTAAATTTTTATATCTCTTTTTCAGGCATTGTCACATTTAACAGCGCTAAAGACATTCAGGAAGTTGCCAAAAAAGTGCCGGCCGACCGTTTTCTTATCGAAACCGACTCGCCTTATCTTGCTCCCGCGCCTTTTCGTGGCAGACCCAACTATCCAACTTACGTGCGCTATGTTGCAGAAAAACTGGCGGAATTGCGTGGCACCACAGTTAATGAAATTGCCGAATTATCAACTGCAAATTTTTATAACTTGTTTAAATCTATAAAAACTTAAGTTTTGATGCTTGCTATTGTGTTTAGCCCTACGAGGCAGTTCAAGGATGCACTAAATTCAGCTAATACACTTATTCCAGCCAAACCTTATAGATCTTTCTCTGATCTTCGAAAACAAACAAGTCCTGGGGAGTAATTCCGTTTACACGAAGTGCAACACCTAACTGTTGAAAATCAATGATTCCCGAAGCGTTAATCCGCTCCAGCACGTCTTGCGGGATTAACTGTTCCAATTCAAATACAGCCTCGGCCGGCATTTTGACTGACACATATGGCTCATTGTCTTCGGTTACTCGCACGCAAAGATGCTTGGCCTGTTGAGCAAAGCTTAGGGCAGTCATTTCCAATTCTTCGTCAATAGAAGGTAGTTGATATTGAATCGCTTGCCTTAGTAATTCTGGGCCAACGGCTTGTTGTAACAACGCCCACCACGATAAACTGACCTCCAGTTGTTGTAATTGCTGAGTCAATCCCTGAAAGGCACGTAACAATAAAAACAGGTCGGAAGGCCCGGCTGACCGGAACCACCAGCGGTAATCACCCAACAGATCGTTAATCGAGTCACCTAATCGCCATTGCTTCAAGTCGAAGGAGTAGCTTACTAAAAACGGCTTGAATAACAACTGGCTCAAGGCGGGTAAGGAGCCACTGATGACATTTAATTTTTTACCATCAAAACCTAATGCCGCAAAGCATTCCAGGGGTTTAACAGTATTTTTCTCACGACAAGCGACGATCAGTTTAAGCAGCGCCAGTCTGCGTTGTTCGGTAATGGTAAGGGTACAACCGAAATCGAGTAAGGTAACTTGCGGCTGACCATTTTGATCATGACTGTAAAAGCTATTACCCGGATGCGGATCGCCATGCACTTCACCGGCTACAAACAAACTTTTAAACAAGGTCAGCATTAAGGTTTGACCGATAACAAGACGTTCTTGCAGCGGCCAGTCGCTCACTTTATCAATCGATACCCCTTCTGCCCGACTTTGAACCAGCACACATTCACTACACAAATCTTTAACAATTGTGGGGACTTGCAAGCCGGGAACAATAACAGTCTGACCAAAATATTGTTGCCGGTGCGCTTCCGAGCGATAATCAAGCTCACGCTGCATGTTGTCGCGCAGACTTTTTTTATAAGCTTCAACATCAAAGCCCCAACGCTTGACCGGTCCAACACCAGGCAGTAAGCCAATCAGACGCAGCTCGGCATCAACTGCCTCGGCAATATCAGGATAACGAATTTTAATAGCAACTTTGTCACCGTTTCTAAGTTCGGCAAGATGGACTTGCCCTAGCGAAGCTGCGGCAATGGCGGGCTCAATTTTACGGAATATATTTTTGACCGGTTGCCCCAGTTCTTGCTCAAGCAGGGACAGCATGGTTTTTAACGGCAAGGGCTCAATACCAGAAACCAGCTCCTGAAAGGGCGTTGCACCGTCATTGCCAGCAAACAACTGACCGGCTTTCATGCTAATGCCCCGTGCATCGGCAAACAATGCTACCAACGCACGCTTGGCGAGCAAGTGTTCGGTTTCGTTCTGTGTCCGGAGAACAGTTTTAGCGACTCGCCCGATACGGAAAAGCTTTAAAGCGCGTTTTGCTGTCTGAAGTAGAGTCATGTTGTTTTGGAAGCATTATTCATTACGAAGACTCACAGTGAGCAAAAATTTAGTCCAAAAGCTCTCCAACCACACTACTTTCTTCTACGGCAGTTACCCGGCAACTTAAGGTTTGATTCTCGACAGAAATATCCTTGTCAATTACACAACCCACGCGAAGATAATTGGGTGTATAACCAAATACCCGCTGTTTGCCATTGTCCAAAGCTTCGCTGTAACCTTCCCACAACACCTTAAACTCCTTGCCTATATTATCGGCAAAAAACTTTAGCTTCATTTGCTCTGCCAAATCATGCAATTGTTTACTGCGTTGTTTTTTGATGTCATTTGTTAATTGATCCGGCAAACCTGCAGCTTTAGTGCCTTCCCGACTGGAATAAGTAAAAATGTGAATATGACCGAAAACGACTTTCTTGATAAAGTCAAAACTCTCCTGCCATTCTTGTTCAGTCTCGCCGGGAAAACCGACAATAATATCGGTAGTGACATTAAAATCAAGGATTTGTGCCCTCAGCTTTTGGACAATGGCCGCAAACTCTTCGGTTTTACAGCGTCTTGCCATGCGCCGCAGCACGGTATCGGAACCGCTTTGCAAGGGCAAATGCAGATGCGGCATCAAACGCGGATTATAAAACAGCTCGAAAAAATCTTCGGGCAATTCCCAGGGTTCCAGCGAACCTAATCTGAGGCGCGGGATGTCGGTTTCCGCCAAAATGGCTTTAATCAAATCTGACAAGTTGTTGCCCAAATCACTGCCATAACCGCCCAAATGCACGCCAGTCAAAATAACTTCAGTGATGCCTTGTTGATACAACGCGTTAATTTCCTCAATTACCGCCTGCACCGGACGACTATTTTCTTCGCCGCGCGCCACGGTAACGATGCAAAAGGTACAGCGATAACGACAACCATCCTGCACCTTAACGAAGGCACGTTGTCTGCCACGTGTGAACAGCGATATTTCTCCGGGCTCGGTAGAAAGCGATGGCATGCTGTCCATGTTCAATTCTGCCAGGGTTTTTTCGACCAGCTGATCCTTGTCCTTGTTGCTGACTATCAGATCAACACCCAGCAAAGCCGAAGCCTCATCTTCATTTAAAGTCGCATAACAACCGCTGACGACTAGTTTGGCTTGGGGATTATCGCGGTGAATTCGGCGTATCAGTTGACGTGATTTTCTGGCGGCATCCTGGGTGACTGCACAGGAGTTAAGCACGATAAGATTAGCGGCTTCTGCTTGCGTGGTAATCTGATGACCAAATTTTTGAAAAGCCTGTGCCCAGGTTTCCAGTTCGGCTTCGTTTAGACGGCAACCGAGGGATTTAAGATGAACTTTCATTAATAATTAAATAACAAACTCTAAAAAGGGGAAGATAAAGATGAAAGGCTAAAGAGGATGGACGAAAGCTATCCAGTTAATATATGAGGCAAAATCATTGTTATCGAAAGTAACAATTCGCCTTCGCCCTAACCAAAAAACCAATACGCAACAAAAATGGAAGCAACTATACCGGCAATGTCGGCTATTATCCCACAGGCTGCGGCATGGCGAATATGTTTGATGCCCACCGAACCGAAGTAAATCGCCAATACATAAAAAGTGGTTTCGCTACTGCCTTGCACGATGGACGACAAACGTCCGGCAAACGAATCGGCACCCAGGGTTTTCATAGTGTCGATCATCATGGCTCTAGCGCCACTGCCGCTGAACGGCTTCATTAAAGCGGTCGGTAACGCATCGACAAAACGGTCGTCCAACATAAAGTAATGCACCACGTAACGCGCCAGATCGGCCAGCAAATCCAGTGCGCCACTGGCCCTGAACACGCCAATGGCAACCAGCATCGCAACCAGATAAGGAATGATGGTTGTAGCTGTCTGGAAACCTTCTTTTGCACCTTCTATAAAAGCATCGTAAGCGTTAATTTCTTTGTGAATCGCACCGACAATAAAGGTAATCACCAACGAAAATAAAATAAAGTTGCTGATGAGAGCGGATTGTTCAAGCATCTGTTGTTGCGGCAGGCTTGAAAAATACACCAGGATGCTGCCAACAATCAGTGTAAACCCACCCAGATAAGCCATGACCACCTTATCGAGCAGGTTGATTTTTTGTACATAAGCTACTGCGAACAGGCCTACCATGGTGCCAATATAGGTGGCGATCAGAATGGGAATGAAAACATCAGTAGGATGAGCTGCGCCAAGCTGGGCTCGATAGGTAAATATCGTCACCGGAAACAACGTCACGCCCGAGGTATTAATCACCAAAAACAGGATTTGCGCATTACTGGCAGTTTCAGGATTAGGATTCAGGGTCTGCAGTTCCTGCATCGCTTTAATACCCAGAGGAGTTGCAGCATTGTCGAGACCCAGCGCATTGGCGGAAATATTCATCACCATTGCGCCTAAAGCAGGATGACCTTTGGGTACTTCTGGCATTAAGCGGCTAAATAAGGGTGTGAGACTTTGAGTGAGCAATAAAACAAAACCACTTTTTTCGCCGATGCGCATAATGCCCAGCCATAAAGCCAGAACACCTGTCAGACCGAGGGATATTTCAAAAGCCGATTTTGACAGGGCAAACATAGCTTCCATGATTTGCGCAAAAACCTGTTGATCGCCAAAGAAAACCAGCTTGATCAGCGCGGTGCAAAAAGCGGCGAGAAAAAAACCAATCCAGATAATATTTAGCACGATAAAGAAAAAAGTTGGACTGATTTGGCTTTGTACAAGCAGGCATAACTATCTAAACAAGTCACATTAGAAACCCTGTGTTATTTCTTTCAAAGTAGTGAAGTTCCATAGGTGAACAGTATTCAAATAGTTTCGGCATAAAAATCACCAAGAAAGACAGTTTACTTTCTGGTCTGAGTTCGCCATAAGTTTACGATTTCCTCAACATCCAAGTCATCAGGACCTTCTCTCCACCCCGTAAAATAATCGACATCGTTACTTTTGGGTTCAGGGTTTGGTCTGTAAATCTGGACTCGGGTCGGTAAAGGTGCCGCCTCACCTAAAATCAGCGCTTCCCCTCTACCCAATGAACTTAAAATATCAGTTAGATCACCTTCGGCTTCAGGCACCAAACCTCTGATATAAGCCTGATCATCGGGGTTGGTCGTGCGTAAACAGATAAAGGAACTACATTGGGATAACATGGTTTCCGACAATTCGGTTGGTCGCTGACTGACAACGCCTATCGATACTCCGTATTTTCGACCTTCTTTGGCGATACGCTCCATCATTTTTTTTGTGCCTTCGAACTGGCCGCCTTTTTCTCTGGGGATATAGGCATGGGCTTCTTCGCAGATCAGCGTAATCGGAAAATCACGGCGCTGAGGATTCCAATAATTAAACTCATAAGCTAATCGCCCGACCTGAGCAGAAATCGCCGGACGAATATCTGTCGGTACGGAACTTAAATCTACCACGGTAATGTTCGCTTTTTTAGTACCCAAACCAACAAACTGACGCAATAAATCAGCCATACTTGCCGAATTATTTCGAGTCTTGGGCTTTAATAAGAAGTCATAGCGAACATCATTCAAGCGACTTTGCATTCGGATCAAAAACTCATCAAACTGCCCAAACATTGGGCCCAGTACTTTACCGAACTCTTTTCTTTCTTCGTTAGCAGCCTTAAATTGTCTATAGAGCTCAACCAAAGGAAAATAAATCGGTGTATCAATGGAGACTTCTGCCAAACCTATGTCCTTGGCTTCCTTGCGTTTTAGCTGCGCGATGACCTCGCGCATATAAGACATTTGTAAGGAAGCGCCCTTATCGCTACGGTCTATAAATAAATCTACCAGTTCCGCGTAGGTCATCATCCAATAGGGCATTTCCATGGCCATCGCATCAATATAATTCACCAGACTCTCTGGAAACGCGGATTGTAAAAGCCCATCTTGGTCTTTCCAGCAATACTCACCATGCAAATCCAGCATGATGATATGGCTCTTTGGCATGGCTTTAATGGTGTTCTGAATCAGACTGGTAACGGCCCAGGATTTACCCGAACCCGATTGTCCGATAATTGCAAAATGGCGGCCGAACAATGCGCGCGGATCCAGACTTAACTGGTAATCTTTGTGCGACGATAATTGCCCGATAAAAAAATTGTAATCTCTGAATTTAGAAAAAATGGCATTGATTTCATTAATGCCAACGGCAAAAACCTTGGCACCCGGCGTTGGATAATGGCGTACACCACGAATAAAAGCGCCATTGGCCTGAAGTTCACCCACCGGAATCAGTGAAATAAAGCGTTCAGTTTGGCGGGTATCTGAGCTATCAAAGCGATCTTTTTCCCACATTTTAAAAACCAGCGCCAAAACACCAATATTGGCCTGCCTGACCACTACATACGAACCAATATGACCAGCCAGGATCGACTCATCACCAATCTGGATCAGCGGCGACTCATTGCAATGCTCATCGATTATTCTGGCATCCATACCATCACCACGGACTTCAGATAAATAACCGATCAGGATACTGACTTGTTGTTCAGACATTTTTTGGCCTATGTTGCTTAAGGATATAACAGTTCAAAGCGTCTCTGGATAATATAATCTTCTCATTTCGTTCCCGATATGAGATGAAGTAAGACGCGCAATTTCTATCATGTACGCTCCTTAGCGGAGATTATTATTGCTTATAATACAAGTAAAGTCGCCTCTACAATAAACGATTAAACCCTAACAAGGGAAATTTGGTTGTACCTTGTCTGCTTCATATCTTACAATCCTGTTGGGTGTGCAATAAGGTTACCGAAACTATTGGGTTCCACCGCAACAATAATATTAATTAAAATTTAGGAGGATGATATGTTTAAAATTCGTTTGCTGGTTTCAGCATTGACATTGGCAAGTTCAATTTCTGTGGCTTCAGCCTGGGAAGCCTTGCCAACAGAAGCGCCTGCACCGGCTGATAATGCTACAACTGCCGATAAAATCGCGTTGGGACAAATGCTTTATCATGATCCACGTTTGTCTTCTACCGGAACTGTTTCCTGTTCTTCCTGCCATAACACTATGTTGGGTGGTGAAGATAATCGGCCTAACTCGATGGGTGTTAACGGACAAACCGGTGGACGTAGTGCGCCAACAGTTTGGAATTCAGCGTTCAATACCGTGCAATTTTGGGATGGCAGAGCGGCAAGCCTTGAAGCGCAAGCAGCTGGTCCTGTTACCAATCCGATCGAAATGGGCATGAAAAGTTGGGATGACGTGGTCGCTCGATTGAAGACCATTGAAGGCTACACTCATTCATTTGAATTGGCATTCGGTAAAGATTCTATATCCAAAGAAAACACTACCAAAGCCATTGCTGCTTACGAAAGAACCTTGATTACGCCACACAGCGCTTTTGACCGTTATGTTTCCGGTGACAAAGCGGCATTATCAGCACAACAAGTTCGCGGTATGGAAAAAGTGGCTGAATTGGGTTGTACTTCTTGCCATAGCGGCCCTGCCTTCAATGGTCCTGGCGTATTCCAGAAATTTCCTGCCATTCCCAACGGCTATTTTGAAGCCCAATATCATTTCAGCAAAGACAAAGGTTTAGCGGAAGTCACCAAGAAAGCTGATGATGAACATATGTGGAAAGTACCGACCTTGCGTAACATTGCTTTAACTGCGCCTTATTTCCATAATGGCTCGGTTAAAACATTGGATCAGGCTGTCAACATGATGGCTAAACTACAATTGGGCAAGGACTTGAACAAAGAAGAAATTGCTGACATAGTAGCGTTTTTAAATGGCTTAACCGGCGAGTTTCCTAAACAGAAAATGCCTGTTTTACCAGGAACACCAGGATCTACGTTTAATTAAGTGACACAAAAAGCCGCCCCTATAAATTAGTTATGGGGGCGATTTTAGTGCCTATTGCGAATCAGCTCGCCACAGCATTTATTCTGTTTTATAAATAGGCGTTGCTGAAATACGCTCATCAATCTGTCTGGAAATCTCCTGGTAAATCGGGCTTTTTACCGATTCATAGCGCTGTTTAAACTCCGCTTCATTCATATGTTCGGGAAGATCTCTGGGGTCAGGCATAAAATCGCTGTAATCTTTTATTTTCGCCATAGCTTTTTGCATTTTTCGTGCACTTTCCGGTGACGATGTCGCCATTTCTCCAAAGCGTGTACCGGCTTTGTCGGCAGCCAGATCGATAAAACTGAAACCGCTACCGCCCTCCTGAGCATCACTTAATTCTTTTTCTTCGCCGGCAATTTGGGCTGTTTGTTGATTAACCGATGCTGTCAGAGCTGCCGAACCAATAAAATGTTGAGCCAGATCTGTACGCTTATATAAAAAAACCGCATATTGCTGACTTGTTGTCGCGTTAGACTGAGGTGTCAGAAGTTTTTGCGTTTCCTCTTTATTGACATAGTCATTAATCGTAGAGATAACATCACGATTTTCCTCAATGGCCGTCTCTAAGGTAGACCGTTGGTAAGCCAGCTCAAACAAAGGTTGTAATAAATCCGCCAGCGACAAACGCCACTCAGGATCATGTTTAGCAATAATATTGGCTAGCTTGGCCTGATAGATATTAAGCGTCGAATTGTCACCGGTATGCGTCAAAAAATTCCGCGCCTGAAGCAATATCTCTTTGTTGGTATAGTAAGTAATTGTCAGTATTTCGCCTTCGATTTTCACTTGCTTTAGCGGTCGGGTAGCGAGAATGAAATATTCATTTAATGAAGAATGTTGAATAATTTTGTCTATCACCAACGAGGCCAATTTTGCCGGCAACAATAAATTTCCAGCTTTAAATTTGGTTATAACAGGAAGTTCGCTATCATTGACATTGCCTAATTTAAAACTGATGTTTAAATACTTGCCCACACTGTTTTCAGGCAGTGACATCGTAACGAAGAATCTCAACTGGTTTTTATTGAATTCCAGGCGGGCTGCACTTTTACTATAGCGATTTAACAAATAATTGCTGGCAAGATTGAGATCGGCCTGATTTAACTCAATAACGCCAATTTCATCCGGCTTGTTTTTTGATCCTTCATGCAGAATTTTTTTTGCCCTGACCAGATCCTCGCGGCTGGGTGACCAGCCTACTTCAAGCTCAGGTCGATCACCCACTCCAAAAAGAATCAGCAGCACAGTTATAATGACCAGCATTCCAAAACAGTACAGCACCACACGCATTACAATGTAAGGCAATTGGCGGAGACACCGTAGGAAACAGTTAGCAAATAAAGTTCTCATGAAGCTGGAATCAGACAAATTCCAATTTAAATCCTGCCGTTTTGAGATGCTCAGTTTCCTGGATTAAATCTGCATGAGTTAGGGGTGCTTGAGCTAACCAGTTATCCGGAAATTCCAGGGTTATTTTTGATTTTATTAGCTTTATTTTGAAATCAGGTAAAGCATATTCCTGACGATTGCGATGCAACAATACAGAGAGACGTAAAATAACAGTCAAATTAGGTGCATCTACATTCCAGGGAAATGGCAATTCATTGAACGCCGAACGGGAAAACTTTCGGCGATGCGCCTTCACAATGGTTGACAGTAAAATCTGATCCTGCCGCGAAAAGCCAGAAAAATCTCCATTTTCAATAATATAAGCGCTGTGTTTATGATAATGACTGTGCGCTATGTCCTGACCGATTTCATGTAAATCGGCCGCCCAATTTAAAAACTGTTCGGCATGTTCCTGATTAGGGCCGAAATAACCTTCTTCCAATTGATTTAGTACGAAGTGAATGGTCTGTTTAATACGCGAAGCATGCTCCGTATCGGTATGATAACGTTGTGCCAGGGTTTGTACCGTTGCAGAACGAATGTCGTGATCATATAAACGACCCAACAAATCATAAATGAGCCCTTCCCTCAAGGCGCCATCAGATACGGTCATCTGTTCAATGCCCAAGCTTTTGAACGTGGCATAAATAATTGCCAGGCCACCCGGAAACACGGGGAGACGTTCGGGGTCCAAGTCTGGAAGGTTCAGCTCATCAACATGTGTGCACTGATTAATGTGAGCGACTAACAGCTCCAAACCTTCTCTGGTTATACCGTTATTACTCCAGTTTTTAGCTTTCAGAACTTTATCGATAGAACGTAAACTGCCTGAAGCGCCAATGGCTTCATCCCAGTTTCTGCGATGAAACTGTTTCTGCAACGGTTCAAGCTGCTGTTCAGCAAACAGGGTTGCCTGAGTGAAAGCACTTTTGGAAAGCTTGCCGTCTTTAAAAAAAGCGTTACTCACCAGTACGCAACCCATAGGTGTGCTTTCTTTAACCTGAGGTGTATCACCTGAACCAATAATATATTCAGTGCTGCCACCGCCAATGTCCATAACCAGCCTTAAATTGGCCTTGCTGCCCAGACTGTGAGCAACGCCTTGATAGATTAAGCGGGCTTCTTCTATTCCGGAAATAATATGGATGGGATGATTAAGCGCTTTTTCGGCCTTATCTAAAAACTGTTGTGAGTTTTTGGCAATGCGCAAAGCACTGGTTCCGACGATACGGACACTTTCTGGTGGAAAATTACGTATTCTTTGTCCAAAGCGCTCCAAACAGCCTAAGGCTCTTTCCTGGGTTTTTGCATCAAGGTGGTTGTGCTTGTCCAGACCGGATGCCAACCTTACCATTTCTTTAATACGATCCAGCGTTTGTAATTTTCCATTGGTTAAACTGCAAACTATCATGTGAAAACTATTTGAACCCAGATCCACAGCGGCAACGATTTCAGGCGGTTTTTTTAACACAAATTATCCGGTTTTGTTAATGTAATCAGTAAATATCAGATAAGGTTAAAGCTTCAAGGTTAAAGGTTCAAGGTGTTTTTTGCACATTATGCCTTTAATCTTGCACCTTGCGCTTTTAACCTTTAATCTTGCGCCTTTAATCTTGCACCTTAATGTATGAATGCACTCTCTCTGCGTAATCTTAAAAAAATCTATAACAATGGTTTCGAAGCCTTAAAAGGCATCGATCTTGATGTGGAAGCCGGTGACTTTTTTGCCTTGCTCGGACCCAATGGTGCAGGCAAGTCAACGGCGATAGGTATTGTCAGTTCGCTAGTAAACTCTACCAGCGGCTCGGTCACTATCTTTGGCCATGACCTGAAACGGGAACAGGCCAAAGCCAAAAGTTGTATCGGCCTGGTTCCACAGGAGGTCAATTTCAACCAATTTGATACCGTCAAAAGCATCGTCCTGAATCAGGCCGGATATTACGGTATGCCACGCAAACTCGCCTTGCAACGAACCGAACATTGTCTCAAACAAATGGATTTGTGGGACAAGCGGGACACTATTTCCCGACGCCTGTCAGGCGGCATGAAGCGCCGGGTCATGATCGCCCGGGCCATGGTGCATGCTCCCAAACTACTGATTCTTGATGAACCGACCGCCGGCGTCGATATCGAAATACGTCGTTCCATGTGGAAAATGATGCAGGAAGTCAACGAACAAGGCACCACCATCATTTTAACTACACATTATCTGGAAGAAGCGGAGAGTCTGTGTCGCAACATTGCCATCATCAATAACGGCTTGATAGTTGAAAACACTGATATGAAAAGTTTGCTGGCAAGACTGCATATTGAGCATTTTGTAATGGATCTGGCTAATCCAATGACTCAAACACCTGTTATTGAAGGCTACCAAATTGAACTCTTGACCGACAAAAGCCTGAATGTCGCCGTACCAAAAGAACATGGACTTAACCGCTTGTTTAGCCAGTTAAGCGCACAGAACATTGAAGTCATCAGCTTAAAAAACAAGACCAATCGATTGGAACAGTTATTCATGGATTTAATAGACTCTAATCCTTCAGTTCTTCACTCTGGAGATAGGCAATCATGAATCGCTCCATTGCCTTTAAAACTATAGTTATCAAGGAAATTTTCCGTTTCATCAGAATCTGGCCGCAAACTCTGCTACCGCCTGCGATTACTACCGCGCTGTATTTTTTGATTTTCGGCAAGTTGATAGGCGACCGGATAGGCACGATTAGCGGCGCCAGTTACATGAACTATATTGTCCCCGGCATTATTTTAATGTCAGTGATAAGTCATTCCTACGCTAATGTCGTCTCTTCGTTTTACTCGACTAAATTTCAGCGCAATATAGAAGAATTATTAGTTGCCCCCATACCCAACTGGGTTATTTTGAGTGGTTATGTTAGCGGAGGTATAATTAGAGGCTTACTGGTAGGTATCGTGGTCAGTTTAATATCCATGTTCTTTGCCGATATTGCCATTAAAAATATAACAATCACCCTGTCCATTGCGTTACTGACCGCCACCGTATTTGCTTTAGCCGGCTTTATTAATGCGATATTGGCTGAAAGTTTTGACGATATTTCGATTATCCCGAATTTTGTATTAACGCCCTTGAGCTATCTGGGCGGCGTGTTTTATTCGACCGACATGTTGCCCGGCATCTGGCAGACTATCTCCATGGGAAATCCCATTCTATATATGATCAATGCCTTTCGTTATGGCTTGATTGGTGTTACCGATGTTGATATTCAACTCACCTTTATAATTATCGGTGGCTTTATTGTGACCCTGACTTCGTTCAGCCTGCTCCTATTACATAAAGGCATTGGCATTAAAAATTGAAAAAAGGGGTAATGAGTTAAATTTGTAGTTTGCTGTATTATGTACTGATGACATGCTATCAAGAAATCGTCTGCCCCGTGTCTGGCAGCAACAAAATCACAAAGTCCGGTGGACAGAGCAAGGGACACAACATTTTCGATGCCAGATTACAGGTTGTCTAACCAAGACATTGCTTCTTGACTATAGATATAAAGCTTATATGCCTAGTGTCAAACCCCAAGTGGTAGTGATGGCGATCAATGGCAGTGGTATTCGAGATACACGGCGGATGTTGGGAATTAACAAGAACACCGTCATCAGTACACTAAAAAAAACAAGCCGTACTTAGACAAGTAATCTCTATTGTTAATAAACTGACTGCGTCAGGTAGCATGGGGGTAGACTGGAAGCCTTCTGTGAAGCTGAAATAGACGAACAATGACCTTATGTGGGCAAGAAATCTGAACCGCATTGACTGTGGTACGTGATTGATCAAGCGACCAGCACACTGCTGGCGGCATATGTCTTTGGTAGACGTAAAGATTAGGTCTTTTCAGCAATTGAAGACATTACTAGAACCCTTCAATATTACCCGTTATTACACCGATGATTGGGGTGCCTACGAGCGGCATTTAGACACAGCAAAACATCAGGTTGGTAAGCGGAATACATAGAAAATTGAACACAAAAACTTGAATCTAGGAACTTGAGTCAAAAGGCTTGAGAAGGAAAATCATCTGTTTTTCCAAATCGGTTGAGGGTGCACGATACCGTCATTGATCTGCTTATTAATAAGGTAGGGTTTGGTGTCGATATTCATGCCAAGTTGCAACTTTGACCCACCACCCCATTTATATCCCCTGACATCTTTAACTTAATTTTCGCTGGGAAAATAGCGGTTTGTCGACACTAGTCGTTGTAGATGGCGAAACATTTGAAGTTGCTAAACAAAAGACCGGTTTCGAAA
>SESD01000124.1_pt1 | contig 46458 bp, 48 predicted proteins | sample 3171411 | NCBI WGS metagenome assembly SESD01 (sample SAMN06051880, study PRJNA518727) | freshwater metagenome | biome: subpolar coniferous forest; feature: holomictic lake; material: water; isolation source: holomictic Lake 442, 16.5 m depth | place: Canada: near Kenora, Ontario | collected...
ATCAGATAGCTGAATTATTTCTGGAGTCGAGAAGCACCACCATAATCGGTCCGAAAAAAATGTAATCCATAGCGTTTCCTCTGGCTCTTCATAGAACTGCTGAACTTGGTTCAAGTGCCTAGTAACGCTGCCAGGATCTGCACTTGAGGGGAATGCGTCGCGAGCCATTTTCCAATCAGCTGATAAGCAATGTTCATGAGGTACGGTGTTATAACCTAGGTGGAGCGTCCCGCTACTGATGCACTCGCGCTCCCACTCTCCGCTTTCTCCAAGCTTGATAAAGAGCGCCTTCGCTGAATCTATTCTTTGTTGTGTTTTCATGTTTACCCGCGAAGATTCAATATGCCCAACGTAAAGTAGACACCAATAAAGAACCTAATCTTTTATTTAGACAGGTTGATATAATTTTCATTATTTTCTAAATATTATTTCGCTAGTTCATATATGAAGCGCAACGCCTGACTTGAAGAATACCTTATATGGACGCCTCCCGGTTTGGCAAGAGATATCTCGTGATTTGGTAAAACATAAATCGGCTGCAGTCTTATATCCGGCCTTGTTGCAGACGGTTTTAGAAGTCTACGGGCCCTGATGGAATTCGCCAAGAACGTCCTCATCTGATTACTGTGTTTTAATACACTTGTATTCTTTCAGGTTTGCGTTCTTGCGGTCCGACCTGTCTTGCCATCACACGGGTTATCTGCCTGCGCAACCTATCAGCATTCCACTCCTTTTCAGTGGTTTCTCTTCCTTATGCGGGCATCACGCTCACATAATCCTTTTGGTATTCCCGACCATGAGCCAATATCGCCCATGCCGTTCGTGCCATCTTGTTGGCCAACGCAACAATTGCTACATTCGTTGGTCGCCTCTTGAGTAGCTCTTCACACCACTCGCCTTTATCTTTCGCCTTGAACATCACGGCTCTAGCACCATGGATCAGTAAGGTACGTAAATATGTGTCGCCATTCTTGCTGATACCCAACAACTTAACCTTGCCTCCTGTGCCGCTCTGCCTCGGCACCAATCCCACAAAAGCAGCAAACTCTCGTCCAGATTTAAAGCCATTTGCCTCGCCCATCGTTGCAACCAAAGCCGTTGCGGTTAACATCCCAACTCCAGGTATCTCGGAAATCTTTCTACAAGCTTCCTGCCGTTTCTGCCATGCCTTGATTCGTCGTTCTATGTCTTGTATATCCGCTTCAATATCTGTCAGCCGCTGCAGTTGTTCCTTCATCGCTTCGAACAACATGCCTGGTACGGTTTCTTCAATCTCGGCCATCCGTTGCTGCATCTCGGATAGCCCTGCTAGTCGCCCACCCTTCAGTGTTACGCCAAATTCATACAGCAATCCCCGCAGTTGATTCACTTGCACCGTACGAAATTTGATCAACGACATTCTCATCCGGTGCAACGCCAACATCGCTTGTTGCTCTTCCGTCTTACCGGCTACCGTCCGCATCCCTGGTTGCCTGATTGCTGTCCAAATCGCCTTCGCATCAGCCGCATCCGTCTTGTTGGTTTGAACAAAAGGCCTGACAAACTTAGCGTGAATCAGTTTCACCTCATGCCCCAACGTCATCAACTTGCATCGCCACCAATGCGCACTTCCGCATGCTTCAAGTGCAATTAACCCAGCTTCCCGCTGTGATAAAAATTCCAGTAATTCCTGTTTGCCGAATTTGCGGTTATGGATCTCACCGCTCTTAATATCTACCCAGTACAACTGAAAAACCCGCTTTGCAATATCCAGTCCGTATGTCGTTATATTCATCACAGCCCCTCCCTCCGTTTGTGGAAAGCTCACATTATCACCACCTGGGCACCTAGATGCCGTTAGGATCGCGAGGGGCTACACCTTCTTAACCGTTTACCCTCGATCCCCGTGGGGAGGGAGGCGTCCATCCCATCTGATTAGGTGTCTGGTATCCAAGTCTCCAATAAGCCAGTTTGTGGAAGATTATTTGTTGCCCCCCCTCCCCACAACACCGGCGGATCAGCCGCCAACTCCAATAGCGTGATGTTGTCCGGCAGAATGTCATCAAGGATCGCCGCAACGATGTGAGGCGCACTGCACGTTCAAACTACCCTACCCCAGCAACCTACGAACGGCGAGCGCTTGATGGCGTAGTGGCCTCATGCGTAGCCATGAAGCGTGACTGCGGGAACTCATCGGTTCAAGTCCATCGGCATCCAATCACGCTGCGTGGCGTCCAAAAACAACGTCCAAAAACACTTAAAGTTTGTTGATTGATCCCCTGTTCATTATCCGTTACCTTAAAGCTCACCAAGTGAGCCAGTCAGTCAAAAAGTTGCACGCTTAATCCAGTTCCAAAATAAGAATTGAACCGGCGACTACAACATTGAGCTAACGATCACCCAATGCAACTAGCCGCTGCACTAACTCCCCGACTGCAGTAAACGGGTTTTCATTGCCGTGACGTTTACGCTCAGCAATGAGCTGTGCAGCGTGATCGAAAGCGACAGGCAGCTTGTCGCGAGTGCGGGCGAAATGTCCGCCTTGTCCTTTGTCATAACTTGGGAGACGGTTCGGCTGACGCAGTAGGCTCACGACTTCGTCGCGATGAATCTCGCGAGTAATGCAATCGAAATGCAGCAGCAGCCAGAGTTCGAAGCTGGGGATGGATGGAATAGCTGCAAACCGAATGGGCTGCTTAAGATCGTTTTTATATTTCTGATCGATGGCCGCAACGCTTTGCAGGGCATTGTGGAAACCCGGATGGTCATCGCGGTCGAAGACGCAGTAGACATGTTCCCAACGTTTGGTTTTCAAGCACTCCTCAATGGCGAAGTCGACGACCTTCTGTGGCTGAGTGCCATAGTCGCTCTGCCTTACCTTAATATTGGTAGTACTGAGCCTGTAGAACTGTCGGATTTCGTCAAAATACAGCGGTTCAGTTTTCTCTCCTTCGCAGACAATCATGATGCGGTCATAGCTGGCGCGCTTGTTCTGTTTTCGTTCAAGTTCGGCGCGCTGCCTGTTTTTCGGTGAATTTTCTCTGGCCATGGCCTACCTCAGCTCGTCTGCATGTCGCCGAAAAACGGCAACGCACCATAACGACCAATCAGGTAGCCTCGCTCCCACGCTTCTTTCTTGCGCGGGCTGAAATCAGTCAGCGGGTAGAGTTTGGATGCTTGCTCGCGGTCTTTTTCGACAAACCAGACTTGGTCGCGCCGGAACAACTCGGGATCGAGGAGTGAGGTGTCGTGTGTGCTAAATAGCAGTTGCGCACCATTGGGATTAAATTCTGTGGAGTGGAACAGCTCAACCAGTCGACGTACCAACAGCGGATGCAAACTACTGTCCAACTCGTCGATCACAAGCGTAAGGCCCCGCTTGAGAATATCGAGCACTGGCCCCGCCAGGAATAGCAGGCGTTGCGTACCTAATGATTCATCGCCGAGACCAAACATGGCCTTGCCACTATCCGTAACGTGGTGGAACTGTAGTTCATTCACCTCCTGCTCTTCGTTGCGAACTTCTGTTTTACCAGTAGCGAAATCCAATCGAACCGATTGCCCCATCACCTTGTTGGTGACGACATTGATGTCGTTAATGCTGATGTCGGCAGCCGTAAGGAAATTGCAGATGGCCTTTTTACCATCAGGCTGGCGTAGCATGTCAACCGAGAGCTGCGGATTCAGCGGCGCGATTTCATTGTAGATTGCCAGCTTGTTGATAAACCAATCATAGATTGGGCGCAGTTGCTCGCTGTTGAGTTGGACAGCCATCGACAAAAACAGTGAGTTAGGCCGTGTCGCTTTTTCCCAGACACTCTTCTGACCGGCGAGACCGGGTCCAAAGTCGTAACTGTCCCGCCCGGATTTAGGGTCGTAAGTACGTTCGAACCATTGCTGTGGCTTGAACGCCTTGTACACCAGCAGGTGCTCGCTGGTTATGCGCTCAGTGGTCATTTCGAATCCGTACTGGTAGCGCACGCCTTCAAGAATGAAGGTGGCTTCAAAGGCGGTGGCCTGGCCACTAGAGATAGTATCAAGCCGGAAAGGCTGCACGCCGAATGTCTGCCCCGGTTGGATGACTGAGGCAGATTCGGCCACAACACCCCGCATATACTGCAGTGCCTTGATGACATTTGATTTGCCGCTGGCGTTTGCACCATAGATGACTGCGCTCCGAACGAGCAAAGGCGCCGCTTTGACGCCGGACGGAACGGTATTGGTCGCGGCAAGTGATTTGTCAGTGGCGGCGGCGAAGCTCAAAACCTGCTCATCCCGCAGTGAACGAAAGTTGCGAACTCGGAACTCGAGCAACATGGCACCCCCTCATTTTTATTGTTTATATTTGCGTATATTGCCGTAAATATGCAAAAAGTCAATTTATTTTAGAAAATAATTTGATTTATACCCTATTAATCTGCAAGAGAGGTTATCCATGCTTAGCTCAATTGAGCGGCAAAGCGTAACGAAGTACGCAATCTTAAGGACGCCGGTTCAATTCCGAAACGCGCAAAATTGAATTGGAGTTCGCAGGCACTCTACCGCTGAGGAAACATTAGTGGGAAATTCTGATAGAATGCTCGTCTTGCAAGGGATTTAGGCAACTACAATCACCAGCTATCAATGACTATCAACCGCTATCATGCGCAGGATAGAGTTTGTTTGATGCCAGTAGCAGCCCCACCACCAATTAGATGCAAGTGCAAGACCCCTCGCAGGGTCGGCACGCTCAAGGTGGCTAAATTTCGGGAAATACCTCCCGATTGAACCTTCAAAATAGGCTCCTTACTAGGGAGAAATTCGATTCCATTCAAAGATGCAAGTTCATCACCTTTATTCCATACTGAGTGGGACTGCTTAATGAGCGACTCTCTAGAGATCCGGCACCCTTTATATGGGACATGATTCCTTGACTAACCCTCCATTTCCCGTTAAATTGCAACGCAACTTCACCCTGAAAATTATCCAAAAAGGATTGTAATCACATGACCTTAGGCCTTATTGATCTGCCCTGGTGGGGATATATCCTAGTCACTCTAGGACTCACTCACATATCCATCGCAGGGATCACTATATTTCTTCATCGTCACCAGGCTCACCGTGCGCTGGATCTGCACCCCATACCCAGTCATTTTTTCCGTTTCTGGCTGTGGCTCACCACCGGCATGGAGACCAAAGAGTGGGCGGCCGTGCACCGCAAGCACCATGCCAAGTGCGAGTCCTCTGAAGATCCCCATAGCCCTCAAGTTTATGGAATCAGTAAAATACTGATGGAGGGTTCTGAGCTCTACCGGAAGGAAGCCAGAAACCCAGAGACTTTAGAGAGATATGGTCACGGAACACCAGATGACTGGATCGAGAAAAATATCTATACGAGGCATAGCGCCAAGGGTGTTGCATTGATGCTGATCATCGATGTGGTGTTGTTCGGCCCCATCGGAATCACCATGTGGGCGGTTCAGATGCTCTGGTCTCCGATCATGGCTGCCGGCATTATTAATGGGGTGGGTCACTTCTGGGGATACCGTAACTTCCAGGCAGAGGATGCAAGCCGCAACATCATCCCATGGGGAATCCTCATCGGCGGTGAAGAGTTACACAATAATCACCATGCTTATGCCACCTCCGCCCGTCTATCCAATAAATGGTACGAGTTCGACATCGGTTGGATGTATATCTGCATTCTGGTCTTCATGGGGCTCGCTCAGGTGAAGAAGGTCGCGCCAAAGTTACGGCTTGATACTGCCAAGACACAGTGCGATCTCGATACACTTCAATCCGTCATATCACACCGGTACGAGGTTCTGACTAAATACACCCATTCTCTCAAGGTAACGCTCGCTAAAGAGGTCGATCATCTGAAAGAGGTGGCCACACATCACGGGGTAGATCGCCCCACCCTCAACCGTTGGGTGCTGGCCGATTCCAAAACTCTGAAAGAGGATGAGCGTGCTAAGCTGAGTCTGGTATTGAGCAAGACCACAACACTGGATAAGGTCTACACCATGCGTGAGGAACTGATGTCTGTATGGCAACGATCCGCCTCTACCAAGGATGAGCTGGTCAAACAATTAGAAGACTGGTGCCGTCGCGCAGAAGAGAGTGGTATCGAGGTTCTGCAGAACTTCTCACGTAGGCTTCGTTGCTACGCATAAATTAATAAAGCACCATAAAAAAACCCGCCGATGGCGGGGTTTTTTATGGTGCTAATACTATCTCTTGCTCACTTAAGCTTAGTTTCCTTGTAGGTGACATGCTTACGCGCGACCGGGTCAAATTTTAGGATCTCCAGCTTCTCAGGAGTGGTCCTCTTATTCTTAGTGGTCGTATAAAAATGCCCTGTACCGGCCGAGGATTCAAGTTTTATTTTCTCGCGCATGAAGATTCCTTGAGTTATTTATTCGTTTGTTAGATGCTGTCACCATTGGCTCGCATCCCAGCGAGTACGAAATCGATCCCATTCTTGTCAATAGTCCGAAGGGCTGCATTGGATAAGCGTAGTCTGATCCAGCGGTTCTCGCTCTCAACCCAGAATTTACGACGCTGCAGATTCGGCAAAAAACGTCTCTTGGTCTTGTTGTTAGCGTGGGAAACATTGTTTCCGGACATGGGCTTCTTGCCGGTAACCTCACATACTCGTGCCATGATGATGCACTCCAGAATTCGCAAAAGGGCGCATTATATCCCGATTCCTGTGGTTTCCTCAAATCAAATCAAATACACGACGAATAACCAATAGCGTACGATCCTAGGAAAGTGGGCAATGATCTCTCTGCAGTCGATATTGTTTTTAGTTTAGAATCTTGCTCCCACGCCGGACGACAAGAACTGATTATGAATGACGCATCCCACACAAATAATCGTCTACTCCTAGGGTTAACAGGAGGAGTGGCCGCATACAAGGCGGCGGAACTCGCACGGATGTTGATTCAGAGTGGTGTTGAGGTGCAGGTAGTGATGACCCAATCGGCCTGCCGCTTTATAGGTACGGCTACGATGCAATCACTGACCGGAAAACCGGTCTTCACCGACCTGTGGGATGACCGTGTGGCCAATAATATGGCCCATATAGATCTCTCTCGTAATGCAGATGCAATCCTAATCGCCCCCGCCAGCGCTGACTTCATCTCTAAGCTCGCCCATGGTCTCGCAGACGATCTGCTCTCGACACTGTGTCTTGCGCGCAAGTGCCCACTCCTAATCGCGCCCGCCATGAATAGCCAGATGTGGGACCACCCCGCCACTCAACGAAACCTGGCCATGCTCCGTCTTGATGGGGTGACGGTGCTCGATCCAGATAGTGGCGAGCAAGCCTGCGGTGAGACGGGTATGGGTCGCATGCTCGAACCCAGTGTGTTGGCCGAGGCAGTGAAAGCAGCCTTTCAAAATAGTCTACTACACGGGAAACGTGTTCTGGTAACTGCTGGACCGACCTTCGAGCCGATCGATGCAGTTCGCGGAATCACCAACTCAAGTTCGGGAAAGATGGGTTATGCAGTCGCTCGTGCTGCACTGCAAGCGGGCGCGAATGTCACGCTGATATCAGGACCGGTGAGCTTACAGGCCCCGTCCGCGGCTCGCCTCATCAAGGTGGTGAGTGCTCTGGAGATGCTAGAAGCGGTGAAGAAAGAAGTCCCACAGGCTGATATTTTTATAAGTGTCGCCGCCGTGGCAGACTACCGTTCGACCCATGTCAGTAAGCAAAAAATCAAGAAGACGGGTGCCGGTCTCACCCTTGAACTCACACCCAATCCAGACATTCTAGAGTACGTGACAGGCCTTCCCAAACCGCCATTCTGTGTCGGTTTTGCGGCGGAGACGGAGAATCTTGAGGAGAATGCATCCGCCAAACGGATTAAGAAAAAACTACCCCTGCTGGCTGCCAATCTGGCACAAGATGCAATTGGATCTGATGAGAACGCATTGATTCTATTCGATGACGAGGGTCAATACCCCTTGGCAAGAGCACCGAAGATACAGCAGGCCCAACGCCTGATTCAACATATCTCATCGTTGTACGAAAAAAAACGCTCCTAATAACCCCTATGTGCCACGAAACCCTACAATCTTTACTACCCCACAACTGAGATCAGAATGATCCATCGTCTTGTAATTCTACTCACTCTTCTTGTGTCAGCACCGGTCGGTGCTGAGATGCCGATAATCCAGATCAAGATTGCCAATCATGCCCTATCCACCGAGGTCGCCAATACCCAACAGTCTCGTATGCAGGGCCTGATGCACCGACAATCGATGGATCAGGATCGGGGGATGCTATTCGTCTTTCCGGAGAACGGTTATCACAGCATGTGGATGGTCAATACGAATATCCCACTGAGCGTCGCCTTTATTGATGAGAAGGGCATGATCCTCAATATCGCAGACATGATTCCCCATACTCGGACGGCACATGGCTCGGCAGGACTCGCTAAGTATGCAATCGAGACGAATCTTGGGTGGTTCTGGGAGAGAGGGATAAAGGCAGGAAAGTATGTCACTGGACTGGAGAGAGTCCCAGCAGCAGAATAACTTGAAAGAGTCTTCGCCTTACCGCCTTCCCGGGATCATTCCCTTCAGTCCTCGCATCATCTTTGCCATTCCTCCCTTGCTCATCATCTTCATCATCTTCTGAGTCTGCTCAAACTGAGCCAGAAGACGGTTCACTTCCTGAACGCTGACACCGGCCCCGACAGCGATACGACGTTTGCGTGAAGCCTTCAGGATTTCAGGCTTAGTACGCTCCTGACCGGTCATGGAATTGATAATACCCTCGGTCCGGTTGACCACCTTGTCGTCCATCTTTACGTTCTGAGCTGCATGACTCAGCTGGGAGGGCAGCTTGTCCATCATTGCACTCATGCCACCCATATTACGCATCTGTTGAAGCTGCATCTTGAAGTCATTCAGATCGAATCCCTTACCCGACTTCATCTTCTTTGCTAGCTTCTCAGCCTCGTCCAGATCAACCCCTCTCTGGGCCTCCTCGATCAGGCCGAGAACATCACCCATACCGAGGATACGAGCAGCCATCCGGTCTGGGTGGAAGGGCTCAAGCCCGGTCAGCTTCTCAGCTACACCAACAAACTTAATCGGCTTGCCAGTGATATAACGTGCAGACAGGGCCGCACCACCACGGGAGTCTCCATCGAGCTTAGTAAGAACAATACCGGTCAAGGGAAGTACCTCTGAGAAGGCCTTGGCTGTATTAACCGCGTCCTGTCCCTGCATGGCATCGACTACAAATAGCGTTTCGATCGGCTTCAGGAGCGCATTCAGATCACTGATCTCCTGCATCATGGCTTCATCTATCGCCAGACGTCCGGCGGTATCCATGATCATCACATCGTGGTGATGCCTACGGGCAAAATCGAGAGCGGCATTGGCAATCTCCTTGGGCTGCTGACCCGGATGAACCGGGAAGAAGTCGGCACCGGTCTGTCCCGCCAAAATTTCTAGCTGATGAATTGCAGCCGGGCGGTAGATATCGCAGGAGGCCAGCAGTACCTTCTTCTTTTTGTGATCGATCAACCACTTGGCCAGTTTACCGCTGCTGGTCGTCTTACCCGCCCCCTGCAGCCCCACCATCAGTATGATTGCGGGGGGGACGGTGGCCAGGTTGATATCGACCGTCTCACCCCCCATGATGGCGATCAGTTCCTGATGGACCACACCCACCAACGCCTGACCAGGCGAGAGACTGCTCATCACATCCTGCCCGACGGCCTTTTCCTTAACACGGGTAATAAACTCTTTAATTACGGGCAGTGCGACATCGGCCTCCAGAAGGGCCATACGTACCTCACGCAGCGCCTCCTGAATATTGTCCTCAGTCAGTCTCGCTTCGCCCCGGAGGGTTTTGATGACACCAGAAAATTTACTGGTCAGGTTGTCGAACATGCCAAATGCCTCTCAAGAAAAATTGGTGTAAACTAGATACACATTCCCGCTTTAATCTGCAATATCAATCCATGTCCGGTATTCTAGCTTATCTCGCCGCCTTCCTGCTTTATGGACTGATCGGTTGGCACTTATGGCGCACCAAGTGGAATGCGTCTAGACAGTCCCACAATGCCCCCATATTAGCTGCCGAGTGGGAGAGATATGCCATACTCTTGCCCCTAATACTTCATGGATTTACGCTCTACCAATCAATATTCTCAGATGGAGGGCTGAGCTTTGGACTGGGCAATGCGATCTCCTCCATCGTCTGGCTCACTGCACTGATCTACTGGCTGTCCAGCTTCTTCTACCGTATCGAGGGCTTGCAAACCCTGGTCGCGCCTGTGGCCGCTGTGGCGGTCCTACTGCCTCTGGCATTTCCTTCCCTACGACCACTCGCCAATACCGAGCTACCCGCATTCAAGGCGCATATTCTGATCGCGATGCTGGCATACAGCCTACTCACCATTGCAGCTCTACATGCTCTGATGATGGCTGTGGTGGAGAGACGACTTCACCAGCCGACCAAACCCTCGGTGCTGGCCAATCTGCCTCCTCTCCTGGACATGGAGAGGCTTCTCTTTCGAGTGATCTGGGTTGGGTTCATACTACTCACTCTGACACTGATCAGTGGTGTCATGTTCTCGGAGGAGGTATTCGGACAGCCCCTCAAGTTCACCCACAAGACCCTATTCGGATTTGTTTCTTGGGGTATCTTCGCGGCCCTGCTCGCGGGCAGACAGCTCTATGGATGGCGAGGACGGATCGCCATCCGATGGACACTGACCGGATTCGTCATCCTATTACTGGCCTATATCGGCAGCAAGTTTGTGATCGAGGTCATTCTTCAGCGTTAGCACACCCGGTTAAATAGTAACTGCGATGGAGTGAGTCAAAATTCAGAAATACCTCACCCGTTGCATCCTTGACAAAACTCTCCCCCGATTCGATACTGAAATTCCTTCATAAGCATAAAGGCGCTTCTTGGAAGATATGCCGTTGTATGCGCTGCTGATCGCGCTGGTTGCATTATTGATTCTGTCCGCATTCTTCTCACTCTCTGAGACCAGCATGATGGCCATCAACCGTTACCGGTTGAAGCACCTCGTCAAGCAAGGTCATCATGGAGCGCGCCTAACCACTCAGTTATTAGCCAATACCGATAGGCTGTTGGGTGTGATACTGCTCGGCAATAACTTACTAAATGCAGCAGCAGCGACCTTGGTCGCGGTAATTGTCTCGAGCCTGTTCGATCATAGCGACTTAGCACTACTACTCGGAACGGTGTGCGTCACATTCGCCATCCTGGTATTCAGTGAGATCACCCCCAAGGTCATCGCGGCGGCCTACCCAGAGCGGATCGCACTCGCTTCAAGTTATGTTCTGTCACCTCTTCTGAAACTGTTCTACCCGATTGTGTGGTTCGTCAATCTCTTTGTACAGGGACTCTTGACCATCCTTCGTCTTAAGCCTGGGGCGGATAGTAATACCCACAAGATCAGCCTGGAAGAATTGAAGACTCTAGTCTTAGAGGCGGGTCACTTCATTCGAAAGAAACACCAGAGCATGCTTCTCAATCTATTCGACCTGGAAACGATTACCGTTGACGATGTCATGGTCCCCCGCAGTCAGATCGAGGCGATCGATCTAGATGCCGATGATGCCTCGATTCAGAATCAGTTACTCACCTGCTACCATACCCGACTGCCCGCCTATCGAGGAACACTGGACAATGTGACCGGGGTCATTCATACAAGGAGAGTTCTGAACCAGATGAAGGGTGGAGGGATCACCTCCGCTGATCTCGAGAAGATTATTCGTAAACCTTACTTCATCCCATCAGGGACCCCTCTCTTCTCTCAGCTACAACTATTTCAAGAGAACCGAGAGAGGGTCGGTCTAGTGGTCAATGAGTATGGGGAGTGGATGGGTCTTGTGACGCTGGATGACATTATCGAGGAGATTATCGGTGAGTTCACCACCCACTCACCCTCTCAGGCCGGCTCGTTTCTGTCGCAGGAAGATGGAAGCGTTATTGTTGAAGGTACCAGCCTTTTGAGAGATCTGAACCGAAAGCTTGGGATGAGACTCCCTCTGGACGGCCCAAAGACTCTGAATGGATTAATTCTGGAGTACTTTCAGGATATCCCAGAGTCCGGTACAAGCCTCAAGATCGCCGGTCACCCGATGGAGATCATCCAGACTCAGGGAAGAGTGGTTAAGGTGGTTCGAATTCTTGCTGCACCCACTGAATAAAAGGCATGGGCAGTGGACGATAACCATCTCAAATCCTTTATCCGATGCCACTGATAATCGGTCTCACCGGAGGAATCGGATGTGGCAAGACTAGCGTCTCAAAACGCTTCTCCGAGCTGGGTGTCTGCGTTATCGATACCGATCAGATCTCGCACCAACTGACCCAGCGAGGCGGTGCCGCCATGATCGAAATCAGGCGAGTGTTCGGTGAGTCCTTTATCACGAAAGAAGGGTCCCTCGATCGGAAGAGGATGCGTGCTCTGGTATTTAACGATGAATCCGCTCGCCAGAAGTTGGAGTCTATCCTGCACCCCTTGATACAGACAGAAGCCTTTCAGATTGCCGCCTCCGCCCCTCCCCCTTACATCGTTATGGTGGTACCACTCCTTCTTGAGACTCCTGGCTACCGTGACAGGATAGACCGCATCCTCACGGTCGACTGTGAGGAGAAGAGTCAGATTGAGCGAACAATGAAACGGAGTGGATTTTCAGAGCAAGAGGTCCGCTCCATCATGTCTGCACAGGTTATGAGACAGGATCGCATACAACAGTCGGATGACGTCATCATTAATGATGGTGACTTAGCACATCTAGAGGGTCTAGTAGACTCCTTGCATCTGAAGTACCTCTCCCTATCGGATCAGGGGTAGAAGAGCCAATACCCGTTAACAATCCTATGGATTAAGTTTAATTTGTAAATTTCTATTTTATAAGGCAGAATTCGAAAAATTCGTTCTAACCTTAGGACCGCGCTGACGTGATCTGCTACGAACACCCTCTAAACGAGCGCATTCGCACTCTTCTGCGGTTAGAGGACCTGTTCGATAAGATAATCTTCCTGATTGATAAGGATGATGCGGTTGAGCATCACTCCGCACTTGTGACCCTATTTGAAATTCTCGATGTCGCCAGCCGTGCAGACATGAAATCCGATCTACTCCAAGAGCTAGAACGGCAGAAACAAGTCTTAGATACCTTACGTAGCAATCCAGACGTCTCAAAGGAAGCACTTGATCAGGTCTTAAGTAATATCCAGGTCGCTTCCAAGAGCATACTCGACATGGTCGGCAAGATTGGTGAACACTTACGCGACAATGAGTGGCTGACCGGCATCAAGCAGCGTGTCACACTCCCCGGTGGGGCCTGTGCATTTGACTTGCCCTCATACCACTACTGGCTGCACCAAGATCCAGAGATGAGACGTAAGGATATTAATGAATGGCTCTCTCCGATGTTGCCGATCCGGGATGGATTTAGAATTGTGTTACACCTTCTACGCAATAACGGAAAGACATTCCGTCACAAATCCGTGAATGGCACCTTTCAGCAGACTGAGATGGGCTTCGGACGTGCGGCCCATATGCTCCGACTTAAACTCGAGGATGATCTCCCCTGTGTCCCAGAGATCAGCGCCAACAAGTATGCACTCAACATCCGTTTCGTTGTCTCCGGTTCAAAACAAAAGACCAAGATATATGAGGGTGATGTCGAGTTTGAGTTGATCTTCTGTAACCTGTAACCGATACACCGTCTTGCACTCTCAGTGATTTAGATGCTCATCTCTGATGAATGACCCCCTCATGAAAAAGAGTACTGTCAATTGCCCCCAGTGCAGTAAGGCCATTGTGTGGGACACCTCTAACCGTTACCGTCCATTCTGCTCAGAACGTTGCAAGATGACCGACCTGGGTCTGTGGGCTAACGAGTCCTACCGAATCCCCGAAATAGAAAAGCAGGAGGAGTGGGAGATTAAGAGTGGTGATTAGCTCGATTTCAGGGTCACTCATTAGCACTGATAGCCTCGTCACTGTGTGCCCCCCATCATCCCGCGCATCATTGCAATGCCATTCCCACCATGCTCACACGAGGTGTTCAGATCCTCCTCACGCATCCCACCCAGCGCATAAACTGGGATCGGATAATCGCGGATGAGATTGGCAAATTTCCGCCATCCCAGTGACGATGATCCAGAATGGCTCAGTGTCGGCAGAACCGGTCCGAGCATCACAAGATCCATCTCCATCTGAGCAGCCTGAAAGAGTTCCTCTGAATTGTGACAGGATGCACTGCACCACCCAATATCAGGACGTTGGGTCAGGTCCATCAGATCTGATGAGGGAAGATGCACCCCATCTGCACCCACCTCCTGAGCCATTACGAGATCGCCATTCAACAATACCCGAGCACCGTATTGGCGAGACCGATCGATCACACCACCGGAAAATGCACGTAACTCCTCTCGGCACATCCCCTTCTCACGGATCTGTATCAGTCTTAACCCCTTCTGAAGTGCACTCTCTATCCGAGCCAGTGACAGACTCACACCGATCTCTGAAGCATTGGTGATGGCGTAAATAGGGGGCAGTGTCAGAGATCTGAGTACCGACGCATTCGCAGGCAGCATTGGCGCCACATCCACATGATCGGCCGATTGCCAGGATAGGATCTGCCCCTCGTAGGGGTAAGGTTCCCCATGCCAGTCCACAACCCTATAAAAGTGTAGCCTCACAGTGGCATGCTCATAGACAAATATGCGGGTGATCCATGGGTATGAATGCTCGACCTGCAGCCCGAGCTCTTCCATGAGCTCACGGTTAAGCGCCTGCTGCGGACTTTCACCCGGCTCTATCTTGCCTCCTGGGAATTCCCAATATCCCGGATAAGGCTTTCCTTCGGGTCTGCGCGCAAGGAGAAAGCACCCATCAGACCGGGTGATGACTGCAGCCGCGACGTCAACTATTTTTAGGGGTAAGGCCATGGTGGAGTGATTGAGGGGGATCGTTAACTAAACCTGAAAATTCTGCAGAAGATCCTACCGTGCCCCGACAGATCCCATAGATTGCCTTCCAGACCAATCACGAGCGAACTGCCAGGCGACCCGTCCACTCCTCGATCCTCGTTCAATCGACCACTGAAGTGCCGCCACGCGGGAAGGTGGGCTCATCTCTGGAATACCGTAATGGGCCAGCCAGTGTTGGACGATCTCGAGATAATGATCCTGATCAAATGGGTAGAAGGATAGCCACAGACCAAAACGTTCAGATAGGGAGACCTTCTCCTCGATTGATTCACTCGGATGGATCTCTGAACCGATATGCTTGGTAGCGAGATTATCCTGCATGAATTCCGGCATCAGGTGCCTCCGGTTAGAAGTGGCATAGACCAGAACATTCTCAGAGGATGTCGCGATAGAGCCATCCAGAACCACTTTCAAGGCCTTGTAACCTGGCTCATCTGACTCGAACGAGAGATCATCGCAAAAGATAATGAAACGCTCCGGTCGTTGGCATACCTGATCGACGATATCGTGAAGATCAGTGAGATCATCCTTCTCAACCTCGATCAATCTCAACCCCTTGGAGGAGTACCTATTCAGTACCGCCTTCACTAGGGACGATTTCCCGGTCCCGCGTGCACCGGTTAAGAGTACGTTATTCGATGGGTAGCCCTGAACGAATTGTCGGGTATTACGGTCGATGAGTTTCTTTTGAGAGTCGATCCCATGTAATGCAGAGAGCGCAATACGGTGTGGCTGATTGACCGGCTGTATGAACCCGGCACCCCCCCTCTTACGCCAACGGAAAGCGATCGATGCATCCCAGTCGGGGGCCTTCCTCTCCTCAGGCAGAAGACCCTCCAGTCGGGAGAGAAGATGGTCGGCACGGCTATAAAACTTTTCAAGGTCGCTCATCGGATCCATCCATCAACTACGATAACTCGCATTGATCTTCACATAGTCGTATGAGAAGTCACAGGTCCATACCGTCACCGACGAATCCCCTCGGTTGAGTAGAACCCTCACTGTGATCTCATCTTGATTCATCACCCTCTGCCCATCCGCCTCCAGATAGCTCCCCGCCCTGCCACCATTCTCTGCAACGAGTACCTCGTCCAGATAGAGCTTCATCCGATTCACATCGAGATCACTGATCCCTGCATAACCGATAGCGGCGAGTATCCTCCCCAGATTCGGGTCGGACGCGAAGAAGGCGGTCTTAACGAGAGGGGAGTGTGCGATTGCGTAAGCAACCTTAGCGCATTCATCCTGATCTACCCCACCCTCAACCTGAACAGTGATGAACTTGGTCGCACCCTCACCATCGCGAACAATCGCTTGAGCCAGATGGACCGACACCTCCGTCACCGCATCCTGCAATGCTCTGAAATCCTCGCTATTTAAGTCTACGATCTCATCATGATCCGCCTGTCCGGTTGCAATCAGGATGAATGCGTCATTGGTCGAGGTATCCCCATCAACCGTGATACGGTTAAATGAGAGGTCAGCAGAATGCCTTAAGATCTGCTGTAAGAGTGCCTGACTGATAGATGCATCTGTCGCCACATATCCCAACATGGTCGCCATGTTGGGACGTATCATCCCAGACCCCTTGGCAATTCCGGTGATGGTGACCGTGCTTCCCTTGATTCGGATCTGCCTCGAGACCGCCTTCGGCACGATATCGGTCGTCATGATCGATCCTGCAGCATCGAACCAGTTATCCGATTTTAGATTACTGATAGCGGTGGGTAGTCCTGCTATAACCCTCTCAAGAGGGAGTTGCTCCATGATGACACCGGTCGAGAAGGGTAAGACCTGATCGGCATCACACCCCAGTAGCCCAGCCACTGCAGAGCAGGTCGAACGGGCTGAATCAATCCCCTGCTGACCGGTACCTGCATTGGCATTTCCAGTATTAATTACGAGGGCACGTACCGATGAATTGGGACCGGATAGGTGCTCCTTCGCAACGATCACCGGTGCTGCGCAGAACCGGTTCTGAGTAAAGAGACCCGCAACACGAGACCCCTCCTCCAGCACCATCAGGAGGAGATCATTACGGTTAGATTTTTTTATTCCGGCTGCAGCGATACCGAGCGAGAGCCCTCTAATCGGCAACAATTCTTCTGCTAGGGGGGGGGTAATATTAACTGGCATGATGATCTGACTGTTAAAGAAACGTTATCCTAACTCAAGTTCAGCACGAATCATTCATATATACCTGCAACAGTTCGATAGCATTTCCATAATCAATTGATTATTATGAAACCTTATAACTGAAAGAGTTCTGGGAGCGTGTATGCATTTTGATAAGGAGCTGGATGTGCGTGGACTTGTCTGTCCGCTGCCGATCCTACGCACCAAGAAATCCCTGTCCGAAATGATCACCGGTCAGGTGCTGAAGATCGCAGCCACCGATCCGGGTGCGGTCATTGATTTCCAGGTCTTCGCTGAACAGACGGGGAATGAACTCCTATCCCTTCCAGAACCGGATGAGGACCTGATCTTCTATATGAAGAAGAAGTAATAGGGACTGACTCACACCCATGAAATACCCAACAATACTGCTAAGTCTCCCCCTCAATGAGAGGGAGACTTAAATGAACAAGAAAGTGGATCTGGACCACGAAACTGATCGAGAGCATCCCAAGCCAATCTGCTTAGAGTGCTCTCACTACTACATCACATGGGACACACGATTCCCCTACGGGTGCAGATCGATGGACTTTAAGAGTAAGCGCAGCCCGCATCTGGACGTCCTTGAATCCTCCGGCAATCCGTGCATGATGTTCACACCTCGCAGGTCACGAGATCGATCAATAGACGGTCGAGACGAGTAAGATGGAGACGGTTTATAGCGATGAGCAGGCCTCTGTCGCCTCACTCAGTTTGCGATAATGTGACAACCAGTCAAGTGGGATGGGAGAGTCTGACCCTCCTTGATTCGCACGGTCCGCTGCAACGATCGCACCGAGCATGATGGAACGTCCACAGCTATCCCCACCTGCACGGATATTGGCCTCGATCGCGCCCCGGTAGTCCTTCGCGTGATGAGCGATATGGAAGACCACAGGTAGACCCTCGTGGACGTGGCAAGCACGTCCGAACCGTTCCGATACCGCAATGCTGTCTAGAGATGAGTGAGCGAGAGACTCCTCGAGAAGGGGTCTCAGTCTATTGCCTGCGAAGGGTAGTGATTCGAACAGGGATTGGTCAATCGGAACCCCTCTCAATACACCAAACAATACTGCCGAGGAGCACTGCGCTGCAGCGACCGCCTGGTCATTATGGTTGGTGACTCGGACCACCTCATCGACCTGTTTCATCAGTTCTTCTAGCGTTCCCTTGTGGGTCGATACCAGTGGTGGGAGAGCGGCCAGCGCTGCGAACTGATCGTCATCAGCACCAGACTCGGCCGGAAACTCGGTTGGGTCAATCGGTAACAAGGTGTTTAATGTGATCCGGGTGGGAGAATCGACATATCCCACATAAGGTCCACCCGGACCGAAGTAAGACCGGTACTCGGCCTGATAACCGATACGGTTGAAGGTCCCATGTTTCGACAGATGTTTTAGCATCAGGAGACAAGTCTCTCCATACCCCGATGAGTCACCCCCTAACTTACCGGAATGGGCAAAGTAACCCTTGGTTCCTTGATAGTCGGATGACTCGGGTGATAGAAATACCAGGCCCCTCCCACACTCAATCTCGGCAATACGGACCGGGTCGTACAACCAATGAAGTCCGAGCGTTGCAGAGTCTGCGACGAGGGCGCCTATGATGGCAGATGAGGATGGACTCATGATCTCTTCAATCCAGAGACAGGCTAAACCTCTTCATCGGGAGGCAGTTTACGAGACTCGTCCTCCATCATGATCGGGATACCATCCTTGATCGGGAAGGCCATCCTGTCTGGCTTACAGATCAGTTCATTCTCGACCCTTTTATACAGGAGAGGACCCTTGCAGAGGGGACAGACCAGAATATCGAGCAGCTTTGGATCCATGAATTATTTCCTTAGTGTATGAACCATCCGTGGAGCATTTTAAATCGATCTCTTCACTGAGTCGAACGATGCGTTAACCGGTCATGACGAGAGGGTCCGCCTTGATTGCTACTTACTCGAACGTTCCTCGGTCATGAATGTGATCCTGTTAAAGCCTGTCAGACGTGCAGCCTCCATCACCGTAATCACAGACTGGTGTGTGGCGCTGGCATCTGCATTGATGATGATGATGGGGTCACTCTGATCACCCGCAGCAACACGTAACTCCCCGCTGAGGGACTCGGTGCTAGAGAATTTAATGGGAGTCCGGTTGATCGTATACGCCCCCGTCGCGCTGATCGAGATATTGATGGTGTTCGGACGATCGACCGACTTCTCCGCATTCGCTTGAGGGAGAATGATCTCCATCTCGGAAAATTTCGAGTAGGTGGTCGTGATCATGAGAAATATCAGGATCACCAGTAACACATCAATCATCGGAATTAGATTGATTTCCGGATCCTCTTTCGGGCGTCCTCTCTGGAAGTTCATGGAGTGATTCAGCCGTTGATTGGGGGAAGGTTTATCATCAGGTATTATCTACTCTCGCGGATTAAATCTTGCGATCGCCGTGAACCGTCTCAACCAATCTCAGAGCCTGTAACTCCATCTCAATCACCAAGGAATCGACCTTGGCACGGAAGTGCCGGTAGAAGATCATGCTCGGGATCGCAACCAGGATACCGAATGCAGCATTATAAAGCGCCACAGAGATCCCATGAGCGAGCTGGGCGGGGTTTCCCCCACCACCGGTAGGAGAGTTCGAACCGAATATCTCGATCATTCCGACCAGCGTTCCGAACAGTCCCATCAATGGGCTGAGTGATGCGATGGTGCCGAGTGTGGTGAGATATCGATCCAGATCATGGGCAACCGCCCGACCCTCCTCCTCGATCGATTCCTTCATGATCTCTCGAGTGCTTCGGTCATTCTTTAGTCCTGATGCGAGAATTTTTCCGAGGGGTGAGTTCTGCTGAAGACGTGACAGCATCTCCACACTTACACCGCTCTTACGGTACTCCTGGATCACCCTCGGGAGGAGGTCTCTCGGAGTGACCACGCTCGGACGTAATGCCCAGAGTCTTTCGCAGACAATACCGAATGCGACGATGGAGGCAAAAATAATCGGCCAGACCGGCCATCCGGCCGCTTGAATCAGAGCGAACATTCAACAATCTCCTTGTGAGCGCGGTCGCTAAATCAGATTCGTAATGTATCTTGCCACTGTCTTTTCAGCAAGGTTGAGGGATATTTACGTTTAAAAACAAGACAATTTTATTATCAACATTTGCTGTGGATAAGTTTGTGGGTAAGATCCTAATGAGCGCGTTAACTCAGTCTTCTGAAAGGAAAATTCCTGATCCGCTCAATTCTTGAACTCAAATAAATCGCATATTAAACATATGCTTGCGACAACACCTACAGCCCGTGCGGGTTTCGGCATCAAGGATGATGCAATCATCGTGACGGGTGTGGATTAATGTAGAATGTCAAGATGAATTTTCTTCAAGAACAGGAGTCCTCACGACCAGTATTGAGCGTGAGTCAATTAAACCATCGCGCCAAGGAGTTACTCGAACAATCTCTTCCATTACTCTGGGTCTGTGGCGAGATTTCTAACTTCAAGTGTTATGGATCTGGGCATTGGTACTTCTCACTCAAAGACGAGAATGCCCAGGTCAGGTGCGTCATGTTCCGACATAAGAACCAGTACCTCGACTGGCAACCCAAAGACGGGATGCAGGTCGAGCTGCGTGCGCTGGTCACCCTATACGAAGCACGCGGCGACTTCCAGCTGGGTGTTGAGACTGTCCGACGGGCAGGACTTGGAGCACTCTTCGAAACATTTGAGCGTCTCAAAGCAAGCCTTGGCAAGGAGGGCCTGTTCGACCCCCTCCGTAAGAAAAAACTGCCAACCTTCCCACGCAGAATCGGCATCATCACATCACCCGCCGCCGCAGCACTACAAGATGTTCTGACCACTCTTAACCGTCGCATGCCGTCCATCCCTGTGATCATCTACCCAACGCCGGTTCAGGGAGCAGGATCCCCCCTCAAGATCGCAGAATCGATACAGACAGCATCAGACCGTGACGAGTGTGACACCCTGATACTGTGCAGGGGGGGAGGCAGTATCGAGGATCTCTGGTCATTTAATGAGGAGATCGTTGCTCGCGCGATCGCATCATGCAACATCCCGATCATCTGCGGGGTCGGACACGAGACCGATTTCACCATCGCAGACTTTGTGGCCGATGCACGGGCACCCACCCCAACCGGTGCCGCCCAGATCGCATGCCCAGACCGTGAGGACTTGTTACAACACACATTAAGCTTAGGTGGACGTGTACAGAGGGTGATCCACCGAGGGATCGAGAGGATGATGCAAGAGACCGATATACTTGCTCGCCGTCTGATCCACCCGGGTGAGCAGATCCGTAACCAGTTCATCCATCTTCAGCACTTACAAGAACGTCTGACCGGCTCCTGGAAACTGTCCTCAGAGGGGAGTCGTTGGCATCTTCGAGAGATCGCCCAGCGTTTTACGGCATCACGCCCCGACATCTCACGATTGGTCGATCATCAGAACGAGTTGAGTCTCCGATTAAAACGATCGGTCTCACACCGCGATGAGTCCCTCACAATGATTCTGAACCGTCTTCAATCTCATCTCTCACACCTGAATCCACAGTCTGTTCTGGAACGAGGGTATAGCATCACCCATTCAAGGGATGGCACGGTTCTGCGTGATAGCGATCAAGCCCAGGTCGGTGACCCGATCAAGATCACACTCAGCCGGGGTTGGGTCGAGTCGATCATCTCAGACACCGGCAAATAGATCTGCCGGATTCATCGGCAACCCTGATAAAATTGCGGCCGGTGTCACCCCCACCCAAGACCCGTTTAAACGGCTCAGAATGACTCACCCCATCACCTGATAGACCCATCATCAATACCCCAAAACGAATCAAATATACCGAACTCACTCACTAAGGAAACACCATGCCAAGAACCTTTCTCATGATCGGATCCATCAATGCACTACTCTGCGTCGCGTTCGGCGCATTCGGTGCACATGGACTCAAACAAAGACTCTCGACCGATATGCTGGCCGTCTATCAGACCGGCGTTCAGTACCACTTCTACCATTCCTTGGGATTGATCCTGATCGGACTGGTCCTGTTTCATCTCCCCAAGTCCAAGCATCTCGTGATTTCGGGCTGGTTGATGGTGGCTGGGATCGTACTCTTCTCGGTCAGCCTCTATGCACTCAGCCTGACCGGGATACGGGGCCTTGGGATGGTGACCCCGTTCGGGGGTGTGGCATTCCTGAGTGCATGGGGTTTATTCGCTTATGGGGTATCAACTGCAAAATAAAAAATTCTCGATGAATGATTCATCTGTCCCCATCCCCATCATGGGCCAACACCATTTTTTTGCACCCTGTCCTCGCGGACTTGAGCCCGTACTCGTCAAGGAGTTGGAACAGATCGGTGCATCTTCCATACAGTCGGCCGATGGGGGGGTTAAGTTTCAGGGTGATTGGATGACCTGCTACCGGACCAATCTCCAGAGTCGTATCGCGAGCCGAGTCCTGTGGCAGATCGCATCACAACCCTACCGGAGTGAGGAGGATATTTATAAGGCTACACACGGACTACCTTGGACCGATTGGTTTAAACCGTCTCTGACAGTCCGTGTTAATGTGGCCGCGATCAAGTGCCCACTCCGGAGTCTGGACTTTGTCACACTCAAGATTAAGGATGCACTCTGCGATAAGTTCCGTGAATCCACCGGCATTCGCCCGAGCGTTAACACCTCACAACCCGATATCCGGATACATGCATTCCTGGATGCTCACCGTTTCACACTCTACCTAGACACCTCGGGTGATGCCCTATTCAAGAGGGGTCTCAGGAAGGCCGCGGGAGAAGCCCCACTCAGAGAGAATCTGGCAGCGGGGATCCTTCACCTGTCCGGATGGAGTCCCGGAATTCCACTACTCGACCCGATGTGCGGGAGCGGGACATTCCTCCTTGAGGCGGCTCAGATGGCACTGAACATCGCACCAGGATCCCATCGCAGTTTCGCTTTCGAGAGGTTCAATCATTTTGCCCTGAAGGGGTGGATTCGATTAAAGAAGGAGGCCTCCGATCAAGAGAGACCGCATACCCCTCAACCGATATTCGGTAGCGACCTCTACGGGGATGCCCTGTCGGATGCACGTACCAATCTTGTTGCGGCAGGTCTCTCAGATCTAGTCAGTCTGAAGCAAGCTAACTTTGCAGAAGTATCTGCACCTGCACCGAACGGGGTACTGGTGACCAATCCACCCTACGGGGTCCGGATCGGGGATCAGCAGCAACTTGAAGGTCTGTACCCATTACTCGGTGACACCTTAAAGAAAAGATTCGCAGGATGGAATGCATACATCCTGACCGCTGACCCAATGCTACCCAAACTCATCCGTCTGACCGCATCACGGAGGACACCTCTATTCAATGGCGCGCTCGAATGCCGTTTGCTCGAGTATAAGATGGTCTTAGGAGGATTGAGGAAGGTCCGACCGGGGGATGACACAAAAAATCCTGAGAGACCCCAAGATGAGGGCCCCCTTTAAACGATGAACCCATTCATCAGGATCATCTTCCTGACAATCTTTCTGATCTGTGCAGGGTCCCTCATCTATGCGGTCTACCTGCAACTGATTGATCACCTCCTACCATGCCCTCTGTGCGTTACTCAGAGACTCTCCTACTGGGTGATCGGGTTGACCGCGATGGTAGCCATAGCACATAACCCCAGACCCCTTGGAAGGCGCATCTACAGCGGCGTGATGATGATCGCGGCCCTCGCGGGGGGAGTGGTCGCGGCACGACACTCGTGGCTCATCCGTTATCCTGAGTCATTCGAGTGCGGGATTAGTCCTGAAGAGAAACTCTTGAACAGCCTCCCGATCGCACGATGGTGGCCTACCATGTTCGAGGCGAATGGAGACTGCTCAGAATCCTCGTGGGAGTTGATGTCACTCACCCTTCCAGACTGGTCTGCCCTCCTGTTCATTCTACTGGCAACACTCTCTGGGTATACCCTCCTCACCCGTCAAAGATGAGCCCAAGATAGTGACCCCTGGTCTTATTTAGAATGCCAACCTAAGAATAACCGACCCCTTCAACACTTGAAAAAATGAACTTGCAACCCAACAATATGTCTTATCGAATTGTCATTAACACGCTTTAAAGGAGCACACAACAATGAAACGCATCTTCCTATTCATGGTCACCAATCTGGCGATACTGGTCGTTCTGAGTATCACACTCAGAATACTCGGTGTTGACCGTATCCTCGACGCTGAAGGGAGTGGACTGGACTTTAATTCACTCCTCATCATGTCTGCGGTGATTGGTTTTGGGGGATCATTGGTCTCACTGGCCATGTCCAAGTGGAGCGCTAAGAGGATGGTCGGTGCAGTCGTGATCGAGCACCCATCAGATCCAACCGAGAGGTGGTTGGTCGAGACCGTTCAGAGACAAGCGCAGATGGCCGGCATTGGGATGCCAGAGGTGGCCATCTTTGGCACGCCCGAGGTCAATGCCTTCGCAACCGGAATGAGCCGAAACAATGCTCTGGTCGCGGTCAGCAGTGGACTCCTCCAGAGTATGCACAAGGATGAGATTGAGGCGGTCCTGGCACACGAAATCACCCATGTCGCGAATGGTGATATGGTGACACTGGCACTGATACAGGGGGTAGTCAATACATTCGTCATCTTCCTATCACGGATCATTGGGCATACCGTGGACAGGGTGGTATTTAAGACCGAGCGGGGTCATGGACCGGCATTCCTGATTACCAGTATCGTTGCACAGATGGTGCTTGGTGTTTTGGCCAGCATGATCGTGATGTGGTTTAGCCGTCAACGCGAATTTAGAGCAGATGCCGGTGGCGCAAGTCTAGCCGGTCGCAATAAGATGATCTCAGCACTCGAGCGTCTTAAGCAGCAGCATGAGCCGTCCCAACTCCCGGACAAGATGGCCGCGTTCGGCATCTCTGGGAAGAGTGACGGGATCAAGGCCCTCTTCATGTCACACCCCCCACTCGAGGTCCGTATCGCAGCACTCAGAGAGTTACCCTGATAGAAGAGTCTCACCACAAAAGAGAAAGGCCCTTCACATGCTGTGAAGGGCCTTTCTCTTTCTAACCGGTTAAGCCGTGAGGGTATGGATGATACTTCTGCCCCCCTTACTTCCTCTCGACCACGGTCACGCTGGAACTGGCGGGTCCACTCACCTTAGATTCACTGAGTAGGTCCTCGTCGGCATTACGGACTGGCGGTGTGCCGTCGAATATCAGGCTACGACGACGCTGAAGATACGCATCCCTCAAGAATTCGTATTTATCCAGTGCAGCATCCTCCAGCGTCTGATCGGTATCGAGCAGTACCGCTCTGATATCAGTCAGCTTCACTGAATTGACGATCGGCCCGATGTAGGGGGCGATAAAGAAGACCCCTGTCACCGACGGATCGAGTGCAGAGTCAACGAGCAATCCACCTGCATCTCTCATCGTGCTCGGGCCGAATACTGGAAGCATCACATAAGGTCCGCTCGGGACACCGTAAAATCCAAGCGTCTGACCGAAGTCTTCATTCTTCTTATCCATCCCCATATCACTCGCCACATCAAGCATCCCCCCAAGACCGATGGTGGAATTGACCACTAAACGTCCACCGCTCGTGGCTGCATTAGCGAACTTGAGCTGGAGAAGACTGTTAACAGTCACACCGATATCACCGAAGTTGGAACGCATATTCGTAAACATGGAACGGACTGGGCCCGGTACCGCTACCTTGTATCCCCTCGCGACCGGCGCCATGACATTACTGTCTAGCATCTCATTGAACTTGAATACAGACCTGTTGAGCTTCTCGTAGGGATCTTGCTTAGCAAATTCAACGGGCTCTGGCTCCTTCTTGATCGAGGCACAACCGGTGAGAGCGAGTCCCAGCACGAATAAAGCAGATAGATTGAGTGTAACGGAGCGGTTCATATTCAGAATATTCCAGTGAGTTGATATAGTCGAAGTTCAAAATATTGCCACAAATTTACCCCAGACTCAACCTCCATGAGTGATGGGGATACCCCCACCGGCGTTATTCCATCCCACGCCTGGAAAAGTCTCTCAAACGAAAGCCCAGTATCCAGAGTGTTGCGAAGTAGCAGAATGCGCCCATCACGATGGTCCCGGTTAAGAGGAGTGCTCGATCGATCGGGGATCGGGTCAGCCAAGATGCATCACTCCCAGCAGCAAACCAGAGTGACAGACCCATTACCGCCAGTGCCAGTATGACCTTCATCATGAAGACCCTCCAACCCGGCTGTGGCTGGTAGATCTGGTGGTGCCGTAACTTATAGTACAAGAGACCAGCGTTCAGACATGCACCAAGACCGATGGCAAGCGCTAATCCGGTATGACGAAGCGGGATGATGAACGCGATATTCATGAGCTGGGTGGAGGCGAGTGTGATGAGTGCGATCTTCACCGGCGTCTTGATATTCTGACGAGCATAAAAACCCGGCGCCAAGACCTTCACCAGTATCAGACCCAACAGACCGATGCTGTATGCGACCAGTGCATCACGGGTCATCCAGACATCATTGGCAGAGAACTCTCCATGATAGAAGAGGGTCGAGATCAGGGGTGCTGACAGAATGGCCAGTCCCAATGCCGCTGGGAGAGTCAGCAAAACAGTCAGACGGAGCCCCCAGTCAAGAAGACGTGAGTACTCCTCGACCGAGTTATCGACATAATGACGAGACAGTGAGGGCAATAGAACCGTCCCAAGTGCCACCCCCAACAGACCGGCCGGGAACTCCATCAGACGGTCCGCATAGTAGAGCCATGAGACGCTCCCGGTGATGAGGAAGGATGCGAAGATGGTATTGATGAGCAGACTGATCTGACCGACCGAGACACCGAATATGGCGGGCCCCATCTGCTTCATGACTCTCCATGCACCCGTCTCACCGAACCTCACTCTGAAACGGGGCATCATCTTGATCCGGATCAGGAAGGGGATTTGGAAGGCCAACTGCAAGAGTCCCCCAATGAATACCGCCCATGCGAGGGACATGACCGGTTGATCCATCAATGGTGCAAGCCATAACGCGCAACCGATGAATGACAGGTTCAGGAATGCAGGTGTAACTGCTGGAACCGAGAATTTACCGTAGGTATTGAGTATTCCACCGGCCAGTGCGACCAGTGAAATGAAGAGGATGTATGGGAATGTGATCCTCAGGAGATCGACCGTGAGCTGGAACTTCTGAGGATCTGCAGAAAATCCAGGGGCGCTCAGGTAGATGATCCAGGGGGATGCCAATACCCCGACCAGCGTCACCACAAAGAGCGCGATTGTGAGGAGTGTCGTGACATGATCGACCAACTCCCTCGTCTCAGATTCTGTTCGGGTATTTTTATATTCTGATAGGATCGGGACAAATGCCTGAGAGAAGGCCCCTTCAGCGAAGATCCGTCTCAATAGATTGGGGATACGGAATGCAACGAAGAATGCATCGGTTGCCATACCGACCCCAAAGATACGCGCGATCAGTACATCCCTCACGAATCCAAGAATGCGTGACACTAGTGTCATGCCGCTGACGGTCGCGAGTGTTCTCAGAAGATTCATGGTGGGGTATGTTACGCCGAATAGTCTTGCAGTTCAGATGAATAGGGACTGAGATCATCACTCCCCCACCCATTTTCTCCAGGATATGGGGACGGATGCTCCTTGATCAGAGCGTTATTTTCCCTTGCAGGATCCCCTGATTAAACGTAGAATCCGCGTCTTATCCGTAATCCCTCGAATGAATTAAGGAATCTTCATGGCCAATAGTGCCCAAGCCAGAAAGCGTGCAAGACAGACCATTAAGCTGCGTGATCATAATACCAGCCTGCGTTCAGAGTTACGGACCGCGATCAAGCACATCAGGAAATCGGTCGAGGCCGGTGACAAGGCTGCAGCACAGGCCATGTACAAATCATCCATCAGCACACTCGACTCGATCGCTGATAAGCATATCATTCACAAGAATAAGGCATCACGTCACAAGAGCCGTCTGTCAGCAGCCATCAAGGCTATGGCCTGATACAGGTTCAGATGTGCCCAAAGAGCCCGGACATGTCCGGGCTTTTTTGTTTCTATCCATCCCCACCCTCAACGCGGAAAAAGGCTTGAAAAAGTTGGCTAAATAAGTAAAGATGGATAGAGTACAACAAACCATTCACGGCGGCTGATGCTGCCGTATTTCATTCTGGCTCTAGAAAAAATTTGGGTCCCCCGAACATGTCAAATCTGATGAATACCTATACCCCTCTACCGGTCACCTTTGTAAGGGGAGAGGGTGTCTGGCTGTGGGACGATCAGGGCAAACGCTATCTCGATGCACTGGCAGGTGTTGCGGTCTGTGGTCTGGGTCACTGCCACCCGGATTTAGTGAAGGCGGTCTGCGATCAAGCGGGTCAACTGATCCATACCTCGAACCTCTACCATATCGCTAAGCAAGAGCAACTGGCCACCAAGCTATCTCACCTGTCAGGGATGGATAATGCATTCTTCTGTAACTCGGGTGCTGAGGCGAATGAGGCTGCGATTAAGCTTGCAAGACTCTATGGCCATAACAAGGGGATCGACCTCCCGACCATCGTTGTGATGGAGAGGTCCTTCCACGGACGTACCATGGCGACCCTGACCGCGAGCGGTAACCGTAAGGTCCAGGCCGGGTTTGAACCCCTCCTGACAGGGTTCGCGAGGGTCCCCTACAATGACCTTGAGGCGGTTACTCAGGTTGCTGTCCACAATAAGAATATCGTCGCCATTCTGGTTGAGCCGTATCAGGGTGAGGGGGGGGTTAATGTACCTCAGGCCCATTACCTGCAAGGTCTGAGACATCTGTGCGATCAGAATGGTTGGCTACTGATGTTAGATGAGGTTCAGTGCGGGATCGGACGGAGTGGAAAGTGGTTCGCATTCCAACACAGCGGAATACATCCTGATGTGATGACCTTAGCCAAGGGTCTGGGGTCAGGGATCGCGATCGGTGCATGCCTTGCAAAGGGGGTCGCATCAGAAGTCTTTAAGCCGGGCAATCATGCATCCACCTTCGGTGGAAATCCAATCGCATCGACCGCAGCACTGACCACACTCAACATCATCGAGAGGGATGACCTGATCCGTAATGCGTTCGAGCTGGGTGATTATATCCGTAGCGCCTTTAAGTCCGAGCTCTCAGGTATTGAGGGGGTTAAAGAGATCCGGGGTCAGGGACTGATGATCGGGATCGAGCTCTCAAGGCCTTGTGGTGAACTGGTCAGGGAGGCACTGTCTCAAGGACTTCTGATTAATGTCACCTCAGACAAGGTGGTCAGACTCCTGCCTCCTCTGGTGATGCAACGTCAAGAGGCCGATCTAGTGATCTCCTCTGTATCGAAACTAATCAAGGACTTTCTGATCAGATGATGAGATCGACCCCTCCAAACGAGATTGATAAAACACCCCCAACGGATTCGAATCTAACCCCAAAATGACCGACAACGGTATGCAGATCAAACACTTTTTACAGTTCAATGACTTTACACGAGAGGATTTCGAACACCTCTTCGAGCGTGCACGATGGATCAAGCACGAGTTCCAGCAGTACCGTCGGTACTGGCCCCTGGAGGACCGAACACTGGCGATGATCTTTGACAAGCACTCGACCCGGACAAGGCTCTCGTTCGAGGCTGGGATGCATCAGCTTGGGGGTGCTGCGATCTATCTGTCCACCCGTGACACTCAGCTCGGCCGGGGTGAGCCGGTTGAGGATGCTGCACGGGTCATCTCAAGGATGGTCGATATCGTCATGATCAGGACCTATGAGCACGACATTATTGAGCGTTTCGCAGCACACTCACGGGTTCCCGTCATTAACGGGCTGACCGATGAGTATCACCCATGCCAGATCATGGGAGACATTTTTACCTTCATCGAGCACCGTGGCAGCATCACCGGCAAGACGGTTGCATGGATCGGGGACTCTAACAATGTGTGTAATACCTGGCTACAAGCGGCAGAGGTATTTGATTTTAACGTCCATGTCTCAACACCCCCAGGATATGAGGTCGAACCCGAGCGTGCAGGACTGTACGGAACGGATCACTACGAAGAGTTCACAGACCCGCACGATGCTGTGAGGGATGCAGACCTTGTCACGACCGACGTCTGGACCAGTATGGGTTTTGAGGATGAGACCGAGGAACGTAAGAAGGACTTTGCGGACTTTAGGGTTGATTCAGAGATGATGTCTTGTACCAAGAAGGAAACCCTCTTCATGCACTGCCTGCCCGCACACCGGGGTGAGGAGGTCGAGGCTGAGGTGATCGATGGTCCACAGTCTGTGGTCTGGGAGGAGGCTGAGAACCGACTCCATACTCAAAAGGCTCTGATGGAGTATCTACTTCTGGGCAAGATTAATAGCTAAGGGCTTTAACATGAAAAAAACTAAAAAGACCGGTCTGAATGAAGTGAACAAGGTGGTCCTTGCATTCTCAGGAGGCCTCGACACTTCAGTCATCCTGAAATGGCTTCAGGATACCTACCGGTGCGAGATCGTGACCTTCACCGCTGACCTGGGTCAAGGTGAGGAGGTTGAGCCTGCACGTGCTAAGGCTAAGAAGCTGGGTGTGAAGGAGATCTACATCGAGGACCTCCGTGAGGAGTTCGTTCGTGACTATGTCTTCCCCATGTTCCGTGCCAATACCATCTACGAGGGTGAGTACCTGCTTGGGACCAGTATCGCACGACCCCTCATCGCTAAACGCCAGATCGAGATCGCACGCAAGACTCACTCAGATGCAGTCTCTCACGGCGCAACCGGGAAGGGGAATGATCAGGTCCGTTTTGAGCTGGGATACTACGCACTTCAACCCGATATCCGGGTGATCGCACCTTGGCGTGAGTGGGACCTCACCTCTCGCGAGACCCTCCTCCAGTATGCAGAAAAGCATGGCATCCCGGTCGAGATGAAGAAGAAGGTCGGATCCCCCTACAGCATGGACGCGAATCTACTGCATATCTCGTATGAGGGGAGGATGCTTGAGGACCCCTCTCAGGAACCTGAAGAGTCGATGTGGAGATGGTCCGTCTCACCCGAGAAGGCGCCCGACCAGGCTGAGTATCTCGATATCGAGTATAAGCAGGGGGATATCGTTGCACTCAACGGTAAGAAACTCACTCCGGCCGGGGTCCTGACTCGACTTAACCAACTCGGAAATAAACACGGGATCGGACGACTAGATCTGGTCGAGAACCGTTATGTCGGGATGAAGTCTCGTGGATGCTACGAGACTCCCGGTGGGACCATCATGATGAGGGCACACAGAGCGATCGAGTCGATCACTCTGGACCGTGAGGTCGCACATCTAAAGGATGACCTGATGCCTCGTTATGCGTCACTCATCTACAATGGATACTGGTGGAGCCCTGAGCGCAAGATGATGCAGCTCATGATCGATAGCTCTCAGTCACAGGTGAATGGTTGGGTCCGTGTGAAGCTGTATAAGGGGAATGTCATTGTGGTCGGTCGTGACTCTAAGAGTGACTCCCTCTTTGACCCCCATGTGGCCACCTTTGAGGATGATGGGGGTGCGTATAACCAGATGGATGCGGCCGGTTTCATTAAGTTGAATGCACTCAGGATGAGGATCGCTGCGAACCTGAAAGTTAAGAAGTAGCATCCTTGATGGTCTGGAGGGGCTGAACGTTCAATCGTCTTTTTAAAGTGGGGGTGATTTAATTGCCGACATTCGATATCGTGTCAGAGGTGGACAAACAAGAGATCAGGAATGCGCTTGACCAAGTGAATAAGGAGGTCAGTACCCGGTTTGATTTTAAGGGTTCGGACTCGCGTGTTGAGCAATCCGAATACCTCCTCACGGTCTTCGCGGATGATGAATTCAAGTTAAGCCAGGTGCTAGATATCCTGATGGCAAAGCTCGCAAAGAGGAGTGTCGATGTCAGGTGTCTGGACCGAGGTGAGGTCGAGAAGGTGAGCGGTAACAAGGTCAAGCAGCAGGTCACGGTCAAGACCGGTCTTGAGACCGAACTTGCCAAGAAGATCGTCAGACTCATCAAGGACAGTAAGATGAAGGTCCAGGGGAGTATTCAGGGGGACTCTGTCCGTATCTCAGGGGCCAAGAGAGATAGCCTGCAAGAGGCGATCCAGCTGATTAAGAAATCCATCACAGAGTTCCCGCTACAGTTCCAGAATTTTAGAGACTAGCACTCTCATAGCAGTCGAATCCGGGAATCCGTCTTGACTCATGGGACCAAACCCAACACCCACTTCTGATAGACCCCTTGAGCGATTCCGTTCAGTGTTAAGACCCTCTTGATGAGGTCCTGGCACATCGCTTGAGAAGACTGGACCGGGGGCCCTACCCCATCCATCTCCTCTCCACTCCCCATCTCAGACCAGTTTTTGACCATCTCCTGAGTCATCTCGATATGGCACTGCATCGCAAGATGCTTACCCATTGAGAAGGCCTGATTCTCACAGTACCGGCTGGAGAGGAGGTGTACCGCACCCTCTGGCAGGGTAAAGAACTCACCATGCCAGTGAAATACATCGAGGATAGAACGATCACCAAACCATTCATGGGCGGTGGCGTTGTCCGATCGACTGACTTCCCCCCAACCGAACTCCTTAATTTCTGCCCGTGCAACCGAACCACCGAATGCCTTTGACATCAACTGACCCCCGAGGCAGTGACCCATCACTGGAAGATTCGCCCGGTCGGCCTCTAGAATGAGATTGATGGCAGGGTCTATCCATGGGAGGTCATCATTCACACTCATCGGACCCCCCATAAATACCAGACCACTGAACGGGCTGATACTCCTTGGGATCTCATCACCCGAATCGATCCGGATTAATTGCCAGGGGATACCCTGACCCTCGAGAAACTCGGATAGGTATCCGGGTCCTTCGATCGGGGAATTTCTAAAGATGGCAACAGGCTTCATGAAAACCCCTTCACGCTATTGACGGCGATACAGCAATTGCGGTGTTAAATCGCTGCTTCTGGACCCTGGGATATGAGGCCTCTCATAACGCATCAGGATGTCATGATAGACCCTGACAGATTCTGTCAGGATCACGGACTCCCCCCCACGTGCGTACCCATGCTTCAGACCTTCAAAGTACTGACGGTGGCTGAGGAGGGGGAGTGCCTTTCTCATGTCCATCCACGAGTCTGGGCTGAGTCCCATTCTCTGGGAGAGGATACGAGCATCTTCCAGATGCCCATACCCCAAGTTATAAGCCGCCAATGCGATCCAGGTCCGGTCCGGCTCAGCAATACGGTCTGGCAACTGTTCTTTTAAGAGGAGTAGATAACGGGCCCCCGCGAGGATACTCTGACGAGCATCAAGACGGTCCTTCACATTCATTCTATCTGCCGTCACCTCTGTCAACATCATGATCCCACGTACATTGGTGGGTGAGGTGGCCAATCGGTCCCAGTGTGACTCCTTGTAGGCCAGTGCCGCGATCAACCTCCAGTCGATACCGGTCAATTCCTCCGCCTGATGAAAATGATCTCGAAGGCCGGGTAAGACCGTCCTCATCTTCATCAAAATACCCCCCACATCCATCTGATTCAGACGGTGGAGATGACCCTGGTGCCGATCGATCAGTCTCTTGAGGGTCCCATCCTGAGCGATCCTTTTAAAGAATTGATTCACCCTCTCAACCATCATTGGATCGGACTTAGGGGGGAATGACCATGCCTTACCGGTCTCGCTCCCTAAGTTAAAGGCGGTCGCCAAATTCGGATAAAAGTTCTTCGCAAGATTAATCTGTGTTGAGTCAGAGACGGCATAATCGATCTTGCCCTCTGACAGCCTCTCGAGCGTCTCATCGGAGGGGTTATCCACCTCGACCCACCTCAGATCGGGGCTCTTCAATTGAAGGTCCTTCATGAGCTCTGAATGCGCCCCCCCAGACGAGAGCTCGATACTCGTGCCGGTGATGTCCAGGATACTGCGAGGCTTGGGGTTGTCTGTGTTGTAGACCAGAGTGGTCTGTGAACGCTGATAGACTGGACCGAAGAGTGCACCCTCTGAACGACGATCACTCACACTCAGTCCGACCGCGAAGTGACCTTCAGAGGATTCAAGAGCGGTCAATGCCTGACTGATTCCTGGCATGACTTTAAAGGTGACCCCAAGACCTAACTCACTCGCAAACTCGTTCGCCAGATCAAACTCCAGTCCTGCAGGAATGCCGTCCGAGTTCTCATAGTAACTGTCCGGACTATTGACCGTAATGACGACCAGTTGGTCCGACCTGAGTGTCTCTGGAGTGGGCTTCTCATGCAGATCACATGAACCGATTAGGAGCATGCAGAGTGCGATTACCGGCAATTGAATTGGGGTATGCATGTCACCGTATTGAGGGGATACGAATGCATTCTGACATGTTTTTGCAACGAACAATCAAACGATAAGCTGGTAAGATATCCCTCCTCAAATGGGAGAGGTACCGAAGTGGCCATAACGGCGCTGACTCGAAATCAGATGGTCAGGGTAACCTGGCACGTGGGTTCGAATCCCACCCTCTCCGCCAAGCACATAGCAATATCAGTACTTACAGAGCAAGTATTATTACAACATACCCAAAGACATCGGCCTGCTGGCTATTGTTGAGAGATTATTTTGCGATTTACTATGAGTCTCTACTCATAAAAATGAAAAAGTTATACTGAACAACATCTAAATAACGGAGACTACAATGGCCATCTTTACTCATGTCACCCTCGGTACAAACAATTTTGATGCGGCTGTGACTTTTTACGATGCTGTATTAGGTCCATTGGGCATTAACAATCTCGGCAAACTTCACGATACTGCCATGATGTATGGCAAAGACTCCTTCGAATTTGTGATTCTTACGCCCTCAGATGGTGAACCTGCCTGCAGTGCAAATGGCGGGACTGTAGGGTTCGTAGCAACCAGTCGGGATGCAGTACATCAGTTCCATGAAGCCGGTTTAGCCAACGGCGGCATTGATGAGGGTAAGCCCGGTCCACGCAGTTTTGCCCCAAATGCTTATGCAGCCTATCTGCGGGATCCTGATGGCAATAAGATCACTACCATTTGCTTTGCCTCGGAATGAAATTAACGACCGGGTAAATGCTGACATCAATCAAGACTGACCAGCCATCTACGAAATTTGATTCAATTGCCTCATTGGGAATTGAGATGAGCACTTTTTAGAGAATTTTACCGACCTAATTTTTGAGTCATTTCGCGGATCACCGTATATTGAATAGTACGGAGGCAGCGAGACTCTCCGGCCAGGGTGGCCCGTAGTCCAGAGTCTTGTTGGGCAAGTACTATATTCTCACTTTCAAATTCCGCATACAGTGCCTCTGTTTCACTACCGATTTTCCGGCAAAGATTATCGAGTAGACGTTCGGCAGTCACTTTGGTCATGCTTAATTCCGTTCCTGCCCGAATCAGTAATGCCCGATCAACTTCTGAAATGTAGCGCACATCCAGGATGGGCCATGCCAATTGTGTTTGATCAGGCCAACCATTTTTATCGAATGAGCGTGTCTCGTAGCAGGCCGTGCCAAGCAGGTCATAGTGTGGAGCTAATTGAATGCCATCATGAGCAACCATAAAGCTCAAATTCTTCAAATGCACATCGGTATTGCCAACCAGTATGTTGAATACTAACCAGCTAAATAGTCGAGTGCGTGCGACTGCTGGGCTACGACAGGCATTCGCCAGCACTGCTAGGTTTTCGATGCTGCCTTCGCTGTATTTAAAACCACGGTCCAGTCCGAGTAATTGACATGCATCAATGACATGGCGACGTTGCCAGACCTCCTCATTTTTTGTGCGATCAAATCGATCAATAATGTACACAGGGGCAGGTACATAGCGGCGATGGACATCTGGAACATCGATCCCTAGTTTCTTTGCCAATCGCATCACGAACCATTCATTGATCACGGAATGTGGATAATCAGAATCTGGATGATCTGGTTTCAGAATGTGAGTGGAAGGTGTTGCACCAGCAGGTTCGAATAATTGCCCGTCCTGAAAGACCACTGCCAGTTTGTGTTGTGCTCCTGAATGCGACATACGCTTGATGGAGGCATGTGTGAGTGAGGCTCTGGGTAATTGGAGAATGCGTTCATAGAGTGCTTCATCGGACAACAGATGGAGCGCCTCGAGTTCCTGGGTGCCTGACTCGGGTGGTAGAAGGGTGAGTGAACCGGCTGACTCAGAACCATAGTAACCAAGCAACCCGAATGCATCTGCAGCATCGAGTCGTGCGTCGCTTGCGAGTAGGGTCCGCTGATTTTCTTCCGGCAATAGATTGTCAAAGTACCATTGCACCGGGCGGGTCGTTGAAAGGTCCCGTATTGGATCAGTTCTTAGTGGCAGATGCGGGCTTAGAGCATAACCATCTGGATTCTTTAGCCATTCATCCGAGTATCGAAAAGTCCAAATGCCATTTTCTTCATGGAGGGTTCCGACCGGATCGCCATTGATTGAGGCGAGCAGAGTACGTTCGTTCATGGATTGTCTCGACGACTAAACTCTCCGGATATTTGTTTACTTACCTCATCTGGCACATCAACCACGATATGAATCCCCAGTCCGTCCAAGACCTGGAAGAGCTTTCCCCACTGCACAGATTCGCTACCACGCTCTACCTTCCCGAGGAAGTTTTCACTGACGCCCGTACTTCCGGCAGCATCATCTTGGCGGATGCCTTGTGCTTTGCGGCTTGCGCGGACAATTACACCAATCTCCGAAGCGGTTTTAATGGGTATTTTCATATTCAATCCTCACGAACGTGAGGAATATTGCGCTAAGTCGCGCAACATTGCAAGAAATCCTCAAGATCGAAAGGATTCTTCATGTTTTGTAACTACAGTTGAGAAAATCCTCGCGATCGTGCGGATGAACTATGAGATAGTCTGTCGGCCTAGAACTACGGATTGAATTTTCTAGCCCATTGAACGGTAAAGTTAGAAAGCGTATTGTTGCAGCGCCCCCTTCCACGATACCGGCATCGCCAGGACCAACGTGTCGAGTGGTGAATGATCAATGACATCGGTCTGATCATGGATCAGAATTAAATTCGACCTAAAATGAACTTTAGCAAGTGTAGGCACTCATACACTTGCCACAGGGTTACCTCCCTTTCCACTGTGGTCGGGGCTGGCGAGTGTTCATTCCTTACCATCCCCATCTATTTCCCGACCCGGCCTCTCTCCCCGGTCAGTCATAAGCCGCCTCCAAACTCCAGACCCATACGGCACCCGCCACACTTCCATCAGCCACCGACACCGAGTGCCTATCCCTAGCCGGCATTGGGAGAGTGGGATTCATCCCACTCCATCGGAAGAATGGACCATCTGAATCAAAGGTCATTCTGAATGACAAGAGGGGGCTTCAGCCCCCTTTTTTTATTCAAGCTCATCGTACGTAACGCACTCTCTCGCAACGACCCCACTCCAATACCCATCTGATTCTGCTCAGGATCGATGAATCATTTCTTCTAGATCAAGTAGTAGATTCAGCCCTCCATTGATTCATTCATCGCAGCACATTTCTCTCATAGAGATATGTCGAATTATCCCATGACGGATGGACCCTCCAGATTTAGAGTGATCGTAATTTCTTTTGGTCAATGAACTCAAAGGAGTTGGGGGGAAGTCCGGTCTGATGTGTCTCTACAAAAGGAATTATTGACATGAAGACATCCATTATAACGACGACCATCATCGGATTTCTGGTCTGGGTGATTGAATGCCTGAATGGACTGTATCGCCCGTTTTCGCAAGACGGGACAATCTTAAAATAAGATCAGCCAGAAATACTCATGGGGGCTATTTTGAAAATAACTGACACGAAAAAAAGACTTTTAATGGAACGTGATCAAGACCTAAACCCTCTTGAGGAAGTGACCGATGACGATCTAGAAGAAGATGATATGGACGAGAGTGTGACCACTCACAATGGTGCAATTACCATCCACACCGGGAGTTGTGGCACTTCTTACCGAGATGATGATGAGGCAGTCTGTCATCCCCTAAACCCATACACCCTTGAATAGCGCTCGATCACTCTATCGGTGCGGTTCATTGAAAGATCTTGATGGACTCCGACCGTGCGCCCAACGTCAAACCCAACAGATCAGATCCATTTAATACGTTTTTAATTAAAACCATAACGCAAATTTAAGCAGTTCCGATCACCCTAACGATAGCAGTTTATATGATGGACGCCAGGAACAAAATCATCACTCACCTCGATCTTTCTAACGAGGAAAAGATTAATCGACTCTGTGATTGGATCGCTGAAAATTGCGATGACCCGATCGGTTGGAGTCAATTGACGAGAGAGAGTGGACTACCCCATAACGAACTGATTCATATCTTCAAAGCTCACAAAAAAATACTCCCCATGATTTATGTCCGTCGATGCAGGGAAGCGAAAGCGAATAAGCATCAATTAAATCTGAAACTCGTCGACCCACCACTCTGAATCGGCTCATTGCCGTTCATCAATACCCAACACTCAACCCTCTTGAGAGTTGCAACCGTCTTCACCACAATGTGAACCTCATCAGGCTATCACACGCCAATCATCCATGAGGTTGATTGCCCGATCTCTATCGCAACACCCATTAACCTCACCCCCCCTCAAATGACCGTTCAGTGCGGGCAGATCAGAGACTCCATGGATCATTTCTACTATCTGACCCAGTGACAATGCACTACAGAATGATCTCTCAGAGTAGAGGGATCCTCTTATCGAGATAAGTCATCTCGACTCATGGCAACAGAAGGATCAAAGAATAGTATTAAGCATGACCCCCTTCTAAGGATTTGCGATCGAGGGCGTCATCGGGACAGCGCTGATCAGCTGTATTGAATATGGGAGTATTCCATGAAGATTAAACTCGCAATACTGGCAGCGGCAGTGGCATCGGTGTTCTCGGTCTCTGCACAGGCGGCCCCGATTTTCTCAGACAATTTTGATAGCTACGCAGCAGACCAACTGAACTGGATTGCTCCTGGCCCGAGCGGATGGACCGTCACTGGGGGCGGTACGGTTGACATCATCGGCACTGGTGGAGCGTATGACTTTCTGCCCGGTAACGGCAGTTATGTCGATCTCGATGGATCCACTAATAACAGCGGACTCCTCACACACACTGTCAGCCTATTGGCCGGACATACCTACAGCCTCTCATTTGACTTGGCTGGCAGCCATCGCGGAAGCTCTGAAACGGTCGATGTGAAATTCGGCACCACCGCGGCATCATTCACCCTCGCAAGTAACGATGGATTCTCGCTCCATACCATGAACTTCACCGCCATCAGCACCGGTCTTTATAGCTTCGACTACCAGAATCTAGGCGGTGACAATGTCGGTGCATTACTCGATAACGTTGCAGTTACATCAGTCCCAGAACCTGAGAGCTACGCCCTATTCATGGCAGGTCTTGGAGTGATGGGATTCATCGCACGTCGCAGGAAGAATGGTCAATCTTAATCCAAGATCATTCGGAAGGATTCACGATGGGTCACGTGAACGTATGGAACGTTATAGCAATTAATTTCATATCCTAGGTCCGCAAAGAGATTCAGTAAAAATCCTTTGCGGCTGAGTGAACTTATAATACTTGGAGAAATAAAAATGAAACTGAATAAATTAGTAGCAGCTCTGGTCGCAGCATCTGCGATGAGCATGAGCGCAGCACCCGTAATTGCCAGTGTTGGAGATCATGCGACCTTTAACTTTGACCTCCCAGCCGCTGCCTCATGGTCGGGGAGTTACCCCCTGGTTGCATCATTACTCTTAACCGAAACGGCCACCGGTGTGAATTTCACACTGACCCCAAACTGGTCTAATGCGGGTGGAGCAGGATTCAGCTCACCCTCTCACATCGAACGACTCGATCTGGTCTATGACGGCCCATCGACCGCGACATTCACCTCTCTCACCGGACCGGTTATTGCTTCATTTCACTATGACTCCAGCCACAATATGGATGCCGGATACAAGTCTAGCGCACAGCAGATTACGATCGACTGGAATACGAGTCACAGCAGTCCCAATCTCTTCAATAGCGTTTGGGCAAGCAGTAGCTGGAGCGTGAATAGCGTAGGGCTAGATCACGTGGTCCTGACCAATTTCGCAGACTCTTTACATGCCACTCATAGTTCCATACATATGCCCCAGCCCATCGCCGGGATCATTTCTGTGACTGCCTACCATATCGATGGACTCCACCCAGACACCTCGAACTGGGTCTCGCCAGCACCGGAACCCGAGACCTATGCCATGTTCATGGCGGGGCTTGGATTGATGGGGTTCATCGCACGTCGCCGGAAGAATGGTCAATCTTAATCCAAGGTCATTCAGAAATACGAGCGGGGGCTTCGGCCCCCGTTTTTGATTCAAGAGCAGCGGTCTGTGGTGACCTCTCTATAGAGACCCATTCACACCCGTATCCGTTGCAATTCAATGGAACACTTGTACTGGGTCAGATAGTAGATTCACCCTACTCATGACTCACTTCACCCAATACAGTTATCTCATAGAGATAAGTCTTTTGGACCCATGACGGATGGACCATGAAGATTTAGAGTGCTGTACAGAATCTTTTAATGATTAGAGATTAAAGGAGTTTGCGGGGCAGCACCATTCTGCTGCATGTTTTATAAAAAGGAATACGATGAAAAAATATACCGCACTCATGATCGGTCTTGTGATGATTGCACCTGTTCCGGCAATGGCAGCGGCCACCTGGACAAGCTGGACATCAACCGACTCGTCAACAACCGCCAGCGGCAATATCGGTGCCATCACCGTGACCTATACCGGAAGTACTTTTGGGATAGACCACAACGCGTATATTTATGATGTTCCATCCTCATTTACCAGCGGTTCGATCACCAATACCCCAGGGACCAATGGAACACTCCTGATGACGGGCGGTACAGCCGGCGTGAATAACTTTCACTTTTCTGCGCCGATCCTGAATCCGATTATGGATTTATTTAGCGTTGGACAAGGGGGCGTACCCGTCACATTTAACTTTTTAGGGGGCTCAACAGTGTTCAGCATTCTCAGTCAAGGTACTGGTCATTGGGGAGGAGGGTCACTGATCCAGTCTGGCAATTCTGTGACCGGATTAGAGGGCAATGGCCTCATTCAGTTTACTGGAACCTATACCGACATTTCCTTTACCACTCCAAATAATGAATTTTATTATGGTGCCACGGTCGGATCAGTACCAGAACCCGAGACCTATGCCCTATTCATGGCAGGACTTGGAGTGATGGGATTCATCGCACGTCGCAGGAAGAATAGCCAATCTTAATCCAAGGTCATTCAGAAATACGAACGGGGGCTTCGGTCCCCGTTTTTATTTGAGTCGGATTAATTAATACCGAGATAAGCGATGGGTATCCTAAAACTCATGCTTGATTGCGCCGCTGTAAATTGCCCCCAATACGGTTCAGCACCCCCTGCAAGTTGATTCTATTTGAATTGATACTTCACTGTTATCCAAATATTCCGTTCTCGTGCCGGGTAGGCATTAAATGAGGTGCCTGCATTATTGCGGATTCCGTATGTGTAGTACTTCTGGTCGAACAGGTTATTCAACGCAAGGCTCATCAACACCCCTCCCATCTGGTGAGTGGCCTTAAAATCTACGGTGGCGTATGACGGCATACGGCGTCCAAAGCTATTGACCTGATCATTATCATAAACCTGCTCACCCACATAATTAACGGTCGTTGCAAACCGTGTGTTGGGCGTGAGCCGGAATGTACCCCCCGCTGAGGCCGCGTGTTGAGGAACTAATGGGACCGTCTTCCCGGCGACATTCGTTCCCCCAAAGAATCCCTCACGAAATTTAGCATCAATGAAAGTATAGCTCCCGAATAGATCGACCCTATCGAGCGGAGTCCAGGACCCCTCAACCTCGACTCCCTGGCGGCGAGTCGGTGGAAGGTTAATATTATTAGTGAATGGAGCAAAGGGTTGTGTTGAATCAGATATGACCAAGTAACTGATCTCGTTATTCAGATCAGTCCGATAGGTAGAAGTACGAGCATGCAATGTCCCCTGACGGTACTCCACTCCCAATTCAGCAGTGTGCGCTGTCTGAGGCTTGAGTAATGTAACCATTGAATCAAATCCCGGCCCTCCGTATTGATTGTAAGTCTCATCCACCGTCGCTACCCGAAAGCTGCGGCCAAACTTTCCATACATTGAAAAGGCAGACCCCAGTGGTTGTCTCACCCCCACATCGTAGGCATGTACCATCCGGTTTTTATGATCACGCGCATACGCTGCCGGATTGAAATGATCATCGGTATTGTTACCCGTCCACTGGGCCCGACCACCGAGTGTAATAACCGTATTCGATGGAAGGGTTATGGAATTCTGTAGATAGACCGCCTTGTTATTCATCTTCGCCTGAACATCGGCAGACAGGGTATCGGTCAATGTTCCACCATAACGCTGTGATTGGTAACTCCACCACTCGAAATTGGCACCCATCACTAAATCATGGCTTGCACCAAAACCTTGGAATGGAAGCCTGGCACGGGGGTTAAACAACCACACATCAGAGTGGGTGCTAAGCCTATTGTTAAAGAAGTTAAAATCATAATCCTTGAATTGCGCGGTACGAAAATTGTCTCGGAAAGATATATCTGCGGCAAGGGTGGCGGCCCTGAATGAATGCTCCCCTCTAAACATGACATAGGCACCCTGACGAGTACTAAAGTCATTCGGTGTAGATGTCCCCCTTCGATCAGTTTGCAACTGCGCCTCGGTCCGTGGTCCCGGCAACTGCAGCTTCTGATCATCCACCCCAAAATTCAGCATCAAGCTACCACCGTCCAGCCGATACCGCAGATCCCCCTGCAAGTTCTTCTGATGAAGTGCATTATTAACACGGTAGTTATCTGTCTCTAGAGAGTTGGCAGTGAGTGCAAAACTCAACCTCTCTTTGGCAGCATTCAGAGAACCCTTATATTCAATACCGTTATAACTACCGAATGAAATACCCGCATCCCCTGTCACGCGGTTAGCAGGGGCGGTACGGGTCACAATATTAATTACGCCGCCAGTCGCTCCATCACCATAGGTCACAGCGCCACTGCTGCGGAGTACTTCAATGCGTTCTATTGAATCTGTGGGGATAGCTGACCAACGAATCCCCACCAACTCCATCTCGTTTAGCCTCTGACCATTGAGAAGAACAAGCGTATTCTGCCCTCCTCCAATCCCAAAACCACGTAAATCAATCTGAGAGTCTGGACTACCATCAATATTCCGCATATGAACTCCTGCAAGCTGCTGCAACAATTCCGGCAGAGTCGATGCGGCACTATTCCTGATCTGAGAAGCACTAATGACAGATGCTGCAATCGGCAAGTCCTGGAGTCGCTGCTTGAACCGTGTCGCAGTGATGACGATCTCGTCTTCAGAGAATTTTTTGATCTGTCCTGTCGCCCAAGACTGAGCAGATATTAATAGAAACAGACATCCAACAAGGTGACACAATCTCATGGAATTTCCTAGCCGAGCGGACCCACCGTCCACCATTAAAAACAAGGAAATACCACGAGGAGAGTGACACGAACGAAGACAAGGGATCGGTCAGGATATCGCCCCACGCGATACTTCCATATGCGTTAAAGGCCGGTATCCGGGCTCACAAGATTTGACGTATCGCCTTCCCATGAATTGGAGAATTCACAGTGGCTATCAGATAGGTCCACACTTGCTCACCGTTGCGGGGGCAGCCCAGGCATTGAACCTGGTTCCCGTTTAACTCGACTGAATAATCTCATCCAGACGAGCACCTCAAACGTTGCGCGGATTCTACCAGATTCGACTCGGATACACGTAACAGAGGGGGGGCAGACCGAGGGGGGACTGACTTGATCGGTCGATCAATCCCGGTGCCTCGTAACCTATTTATCCATACCGGTTAGACTCAACACCCTCCCCATACCGGACCACTGGTTAAATAACCAGATCAAGGCCCGGCTTCTAAATGAGAATCTGTCCGTTTTGTAAAAGAGGTGTTTTTAGAAGTTTACGCAGCCTTGGGCTCACTCGGCGTGACATCCACAATACTCATCTTCCTTCGCCACTGCTGATGCCTACGTAACTCAGAGAGTATCTTATAGAAGGACCGGTTCAGGTCATCATTCACCCTCTCCGCCCCTAACTGCTGAACTTCAAAGAGAAGACGTCTCTCCTTGACTGCGATGTTCGCTAGTTTAAGTTGCTCCAAGTTTTTTTCGACCCAGGCCAAGCTTTGACGCCTCTGAATCAAAAGATGACGCATGGTATCTACAAAAATATTGCAATCGTGCTTTTTAGATTCAAGGACTAATGAACACACCTCCTCTGGGGTGGGGTCATCACTCACCTTAAGTCCAAAAGCTCGAGCCTGAATAATAAACCATTGGAAGAGGGTCGGATAATTAACCGGCAGTCCCTTAATATCATGACCATCCTGATTGCTGTTCCACCAGGGCTCAGACTCCTCTAGAAACTCATGGAAATAGTCCACCATCTCTTCGGTCAGACCATCCAAGATACTGGTCGCCCATTCAGCACCCGGTTCAATCTCAATACCTTCACTCAAGTACTCTTTATACGTCACTGGCTCATTCAGCTTCTTCATGAGTGAAGATCGTTCGATCCTCTCCAGCCTCAACCTCTTCCAGGTGATGATGGCAAGATCTCTGACCAGTACACTCTCTGCAATATCTTGCGGTGCGAAATCGCCCATAAATTGCGCCAGCAATTGATTAAACTCATCATCACTCTCATTGATCAGGGTGACCTTCCTTGAGTACACCCCTAACTTGAGCGAATTCTGCGAAGAAGCCAACTTACCCTCACTCGTCTGAGGTCCTCCCGATCTTTTTCCCTGAATCATGATGGCTCCCCCCCTAACTGAGAGACTGATGTGGTTTCTATCGCCTCCCAAGAAAAATCTGTTCTGCCCATCTGAGTCCAATCTTTTTTATACATTTTTATGTTTCCTTGTCGATAATTTTACATATAATAAACAGTACGTTACATAGCATTAAGACATCAAAAATTTAATGCCAAACTATGCTAGCATGGCTAAATTAAAACATCATTTAACCATCCTCATATCTCTCATTAATTTAAATCAGCCTTAATTTGACCCCCTCGATCCACAAAATTCTCAGCCCTTTTTAAGTTGCGACCGCGCTGTCATGTCGACTTGATTTCAAACTGAGCCCCAGAATAATCATCGCAACAGATCAGAGCACTCTTTCAGGCCCCCGTGAGAGATATGCTCTTGTCACAACATGTCGTGTTAACACTCAACTTGATGAGGCCGATCGCTCATCTTGACCGGAAGAACTCACCCAAAATAGTCCGAACGGCTCATTGCCGTTTATCGTCGCATGGAGCACCTTACGGGTGGCTACTTCGGTTAGAAGGTTCGAAGATGCTCAAGAGGGTTTTCAGGGATGTCATACACATCACAGATCACGCCTGATGAGTAGTCATTCGAATCTTGTAATCGGTGTACCCGGGTGAGTCTAGGCGACCATACAGCTTAAAGGTCTTGATAAATTTGAGGAGAATCGACCATGAAATTTAATTTTAAGAAAACGGGCATTGCACAGTTGGCAGCACTTGCGATATGTGGAGGTCTCGTGACTTCCTCTCACGCAGCAGGTGGAATGTCTCTACGGGCCTCATTCGCCGATGCAGCACTATCGATCGATGCATGGGGAAGTAATGCCAGCTCCAGCGGCTTCTTGCAGACTGATATCGCTGCAGGGTCAACCGTGATCGGGGCATACCTCTACAGCGCCGCTGTCTGGGCTGGAGGGGTTGCAGGTGATGTCACACTGAATGGGACCTTTCTCTCAAGTGCATCCGGTACTGCGTTATCAACCTTCAACCCGACCCATACCAATGTATACGATGTCACCAGCTTCATGAAGGGTGCGATCGAGTCCAGTTCCGGTGGACTGCAAAACTGGTCGATCGCTGAAAGTGGCTTCACCGATGGTGAAGTGCTCGTTGTAGCTTATAAGAATGCAAGTACCGTCGGTGGCACGGCCATTATTCTGGATGGTGGATTGCCTACTGGGGGGGCGACCACCCACCTGGGATTCGCAGCCCCCTACACCAGCGGTGATGCCATCATGTCCTTGGCAAGCAGTTTCAGTTTTGGCGATGGCCAGTTCACAACGGTCGATGTCACCACCAGCTCAACCGCTTCACGACACCTCACCAGTGCAGCAGGGGGTAATGACGATGGTGGCTTTGAAAATGCAAATGGAGCCCTGATCACCG
>SESD01000127.1_pt1 | contig 45714 bp, 43 predicted proteins | sample 3171411 | NCBI WGS metagenome assembly SESD01 (sample SAMN06051880, study PRJNA518727) | freshwater metagenome | biome: subpolar coniferous forest; feature: holomictic lake; material: water; isolation source: holomictic Lake 442, 16.5 m depth | place: Canada: near Kenora, Ontario | collected...
TAACTGCACCCTCTATACTGGCTGGATAATCCGCATAGGTATAATCCCCCGCTAAATATAAATGTGGCTGCAAGGTTTGATTACTCGGTCTATCTAGCATGGCATCGCATGAAAAAGTGGCCCGTTTTTCAGCGATAACTTTATGCCATAAAGGTTTAGGTAGGTTTGGAAACGCCAACTTTAGTTCATGCGTCACCATTAAGGCAAGTTGCGACTGTGTTAAGCGTTGATGCTCTCCAGTTGCGCTGACCACCACAGATAATAAGCCTAACTGACCGCAGAGTTGCCCCCGATCAAATACCCATTGCCCAGTACTATGACAAAGGCCACTCATTACTTGCGGTAATTGTGTGGATTCAGGATACTGCAGGTAAATAGTGTAAATTGGTTGGTATTCGTAGCTTTGCGTTACTTCACGAATGTCGTCTACCAAAGGTAGTGCCTGCAATAGTTTTGCAACATGGCTCGGCGCCGTAGCAATAATAACATCAGTGAAAAATTGGCTCCCATGCGCGGTTTCTATATTAAAACCATCTTGACCCATGCTGTTTTGTTGCGTCTCTAAGCTTAGCACCGCTTGATTGAGGTTAATCACACCACCGTTATTTGAGATATAACGTGCCAGTGGTTGCGCGATAATTTTGGATAAATCCTGACGCGGTAATAAAAAGTCGCTATTGCGCTGATGACCGCTAAAACTATCACGCAATACGTTCAGAAAAATACGAGTACTGGCTTTTGCTATTGGGGTATTGAGGGCGGCTAAACACAATGGCTCCCAGAGCATTTTAGTAATATTGGCTGTTTGTTGTTGCACCATTAAAAAACCATCTAATGGCGTATCTTGGGCGATCCCGTAATTGGTTTTCTTTAGGTGTAGCATTAGCTTAATGGCGGCGATGCGATCTTGCCAACTTAAGCCCTGACATCCTAACAACCCGAATAGTAGATGTAGAGGGGCAGGGAGCAGCGGCACTGATTTAAGTCGAAATGCAGAGTGGCCTTGATTGGACTGCATATTGATGAGTAAGGGCAAGCGTAAAAAAGATTGATCGATATGCACGCCTGTTTTGCGCAGTAATGCTAGCGTTTGCCGATACGCGCCCAGTAAAATATGTTGGCCGTTGTCTAGCGGGTGCTGTTTAGTCTCAACCGTTCTCGCACGTCCACCTAAATAAGGGCTGGCTTCAAATAAAGTCACCGTTAAGCCCCGTTCAACTAAAGCCGCAGCCGCACTGAGACCGGCACAACCGCCACCAATGATGGCTATATGAGGTTTACTGTTTGGCAAAGGTGCTCTTACAGGTTTTTAACCCAGACTTGCGCGACAAGCCAAAACTTACGCAGGGCACCAAGTGATGTGCGTGAGTTAAGTACCTTTTGCGCGCCATCGGCTTTAATTTCTCTTAATAACGTGCGGTAGATCGCAGTCATCATTAAGCCCACACGTTGGCTTTTTCGATCCGTGGCTGGCAGTTCCCGCAGGGCACGGTCATAATAGCTTTCAGCACGTTCAATTTGAAAGTTCATCAGCGCTTGAACCGCATCTGATTCACGGCTATGCAGTATGTCCTCTTCTGATACTTTAAATTGCGCCAACTCGTCTAATGGCAAATAAATACGGCCACGGCGAGAGTCTTCGCCTACATCGCGAATAATATTGGTTAACTGGAATGCCATGCCTAGGTCATGTGCGTATTTAAGCGTTTTACGATTATTAAACCCAAATATCTGAGCGGCAAGCAAACCGACCACACTCGCCACGCGATAGCAATATAGCTGCAACTGCTTAAAATCTTCATAGCGATTAAAATTGAGATCCATTTCCATGCCATCGATGATCTCATTAAAATGTTCAGCATCTAGATGGTAGGTTTTAATTGGAATCAATAATGCTTTGCTGACAGGGTGCTGTGGTTTACCTTGATATAGATTTTCTATTTCTAAGCGCCACCAGTGTAACTTGGTTTGCGCAATGTGAAGTTCGGTGCATTCATCGGCAATATCATCAACTTCTCGGCAAAAGGCATATAGCGCAGTGATGGCTTCACGTTGTGGTTTAGCCAAGAACATGAAGCTGTAGTAAAAACTAGAGCCGCTTTGTGCGGTTTTTTGTTCGCAGTATTGCTGTGGTGTCATTTGTCACTTAACCTTTTAGCAGTGCTTTAAAAAATATACGTAGCCAATCTAAGGGCTGTAATGTTGGCCTGTGATGGTAGATATCACCATTAACTTGATTTAGCTTACAAATGATACGTTCGCCGCCAGCGATTATCATGCGCATTTCAAATCCGATACGGCCCTTTAAAATGCGCCCTAAGGGTTTTCCTGCTTGTAATAGCCTGCTGGTGCGATCTAAGTTAAAGCGCATCAGTTGTTGCCAATTGGCATTGACTACTTGATCTGCAATCATTTGCTCAGTCACGCCAAATTTCGCCATTTCATCCTGACATAAATAGATACGCTGCTTATCAGCATTTTTTTTAAAATCATCAGCAATATCTTGCAGAAAATTGATGAGCTGCAAGGCGCTGCAAAGATGATCTGACAGTTTAATATTTTCAGGACTAGCTTGACCATATAAATGTAGTAATAACCTACCAATCGGATTAGCGGATTGCGCGCAATAAGCTAAAACTTCATCGTAATTAGCGTAGCGAGTTTTGACGACATCTTGGCTAAAGGCATTAAGAAGATCATAAAACGGTGACAAGGGAAGCTTCTTACTACGGATCATTTTGCCTAACACTAAGAAAAATTCACGCTTTGGCTTAATGTACGCTTGCAATAAATCGAGCTGTTCGCGAAAATCATCTAATAAGCCTAAGCGTTCTTCTATGCTTAAGTCGCCTTCATCGGCAAAATCATCGGCTTGGCGGGCAAAGCTGTAAATTAAGGCGATAGGTCCGCGTAGATGCCGGGGTAAGAAAACAGAGGCTACTGGAAAATTTTCATAATGGCGGCTAGCCAACGACTGGCTTTGATCAATAATGCTTGCCGTAGAGCGTATAGATTGATTAGGTGAGGCATGCGTCATGGCGTGAGTATGCCACAAATATTGTTGATTTATTGCCAACGATAACGCCATTTAAAGCATAAAAACGCGTATATTTATGTTTAAAGCTTTTAATTAATTTTGGCAATGGTCCTTGTGGCTGTTGTGTTAGGTATTCATGATGAAAAAACCGTATTACATCGATTTTCCGCAAGAGCATTTAGAAGGGCAGCAGCACAAGTATCGTTGCGCTGATTGCAAGGTGGAAACCACCACAATCAATGGCTTGCTAGAAGGGCACCTTCCTAGTTGCTTATACCGTATCAAGTTAGAAAAAGGTGGTTATGAGGCGACAGGTTGCACAGTAGAACCCGCGTCACATGATGCCGATGATTTTGATTAAGTGTAGGTTGGGCATGGGCTTGCCAATCTAGATTCACGCATTTCATATTACAACCCCATTTGTTGCCCTTTGGGTCGCAACGATTAACACTTTATAGGCATTACACATGTTAGCAATTATCGGTGGTACCGGCTTAACGGAGCTAGAAAATATTAATATTACTAAGCGCTTATTGGTACGTACACCCTATGGCGAGCCTTCGCAACCCCTGGTGTTTGGCAACCTACATGGGCGTGAAGTCATTTTCTTAGCGCGTCATGGCAACGGCCATACCATTCCGCCACATGAGGTTAATTACCGTGCCAATATTTACGCATTGCAATCCCAAGGGGTTACCGAGATTGCAGCAGTAGCTACTGTAGGTGGTATCCATCCCGATTTATCTGCGGGTGTGATTGCCATGCCACATCAGATTATTGACTATACGAATGGTCGCAAAAATACGTTTTATGATGGCATTAGTTTGCCAGTGAAACATATTGATTTTACCGAGCCCTATTGTCCAAATTTACGTGCTAAATGGTTGCGTGCGGCTGATAGTGCAGGCGAGGCGATTGTGAGTACGGGTGTTTATGCCGCGATGCAAGGACCGCGATTAGAAACTGCAGCTGAAATCAATCGCCTTGAGCGTGATGGCGCCACCATGGTAGGTATGACAGGCATGCCGGAGGCGGCATTGGCGCGTGAACTGGGTATAAGCTATGCTGCGATATGTCCGGTGGCCAATTATGCTGCAGGACGTGGCGAAAGCCTGCATAGCATTCAATACGAAGAGGTCATACTTAACTTAGATAAAACCATGGTGCGGGTGCGAAGTATTATTGCGCAATTGGTTCAGCAACATGGCAGTTAGAAACGTACTTCGCATGGGCGAACCTTGCTTATTGTTAAAAGCGGCACCTGTTGAGCAGTTTGATACTCCGGAATTGCATGCGCTGATTGAAGATCTGGAAGATACTATGTTGGCACAAAATGGCGCTGGCATTGCCGCGCCACAAATTGATGTCAGTTTGCGCGTGGTAATTTTTGGCCAGTTACAATCTGAGCAGAACCCTCGGTATCCCGACGCTGATATCGTGCCTTATACCGTCTTAATTAACCCAGTACTAACGCCAATTAGTACTGAAATGGAAGATGGTTGGGAAGGCTGCCTATCTGTGCCTGGTCTGCGAGGCATTGTTCCGCGTTATACCAAGCTACACTATAGTGGGTTTGATCAGTATGGTAATAAGGTCGATAGGTTGGTAGAAGGCTTTCATGCACGCGTGGTGCAGCATGAATGTGATCATCTAGACGGGGTGTTGTACCCGATGCGCATCAATGATTTAAGTCAATTTGGATATTCTGATGTATTTTTTCCTAATCAGGATATTCAAGATGACTAAATGTTTGCTATAATGCCGTCTTCGTTGAGAAAGCACTAAAATCACCGTTCAATAAATTGTGATTTTATGGAGCGAAATCTGGAAGGGTGGCAGAGCGGTTTAATGCTACAGTCTTGAAAACTGTCGTGGGTGCGAGCCCACCGTGAGTTCGAATCTCACCCCTTCCGCCAAGAACGTTAAAACCCGTATTCTTCAGCCATATTAATAGGTTGCTAGGTGCGGGTTTTTTTATTTTACCACGCGCTTGTAACACAAGTTTTTACAGATCTAATACTTAATATCTCGTATTTCCGTCACAGCACAACTCGTAATATCTTGGAGTTTCATTGCTCTTGGATCATCTTTTTCGCATAGAGTGCCTACTTGTGCATAGGTATTCGCAATAAACACATCTTGGTCTATGCCTTTTCGTTGGATACCGTATTCAACGTGCTCGCGCTCTTCATGGGTAAGCTTACTCACTAGGTTTTTAGTGGCCCAAATGCGTCCAAAACGTGCAAAGTCAGAAAGGCGAGCGCCAATATTGATCGTATCGCCTAAAACAACAAGTTCGTAATTATTGTTAGTTTTAAACGTACCCAACCACTCTTCGCCTTCACTTAATCCTATATTCATATAAAGTTGATTGGCCCAACCTTTCTTTAGAGACCAGGCATGGCTAATACTCTTCATGGCCTCACGCACCTTGCACGCACAAGCCATAGCATTCATTAGGTAATTGTGATCAGGCTGCGGAAAGAAGTAATACACCATACCATCTCCGGTATGTTTACCGTAGGCACCGAAGTGTTCTCTGTATATAGGATCAAGCGTCGACCAAATTTCATTAATGAGCTGGAAATATTCTTCAGGCGGTAGCTCTGAGCAAATGCGAACCGAATTTTGTAAATCCGCTACCATTACTGCAACTTTCGTGAGTACGGGCAACCTTTGGCTAAGCAGGGTGCGAATGACAGAGTCACGTTGTGATAACCAACCAAGCAATTGATCAACATCAGCTTTTTCAGGGGCGTAGATAAAAAGTACACCCTCCCTAAAACTGATTGCGAAAACACGCTGACGGCCAGAAGTCGGATTGTCGATAACAGACTCTTGAATCATTGCATTTTCAGGCGTGCTAGCTTTTGCATAGCAACGCTCTACCTGCAATCGATCATCAGCACTCAAGGTAACGGTACTTTTGGTCAGGGTTGCTAGGGTTAGGCGCTGCTTAATTGCATTAAAGTGAACACCAAACAAGGTATCTCTATCATTCGCACTAAGCGGTTCGGACCAACAAAGCAGGGTCGGTATAAGCGACCTATCCTCTGCACGGTCTGGGATGGCAGTATCGCTAAAGAAAGTTTTTTGCGCCGCTTGGTTTAACCAAACTAACCCACAGTCATAATTCATCATATAGGCTGGATAAGGGATCTTATCAATCGTGACGCTGATTGATTCCTGGCTAAATGTTTTATTAGAATTGCCATTAGACATATTATTACGATTATCTTTTAACATCGAAGGTGAGCTATCTTGTGGGTTATCGTTCTCTAATTGATCAGGTGTAGCGCTCGCTTCCATTTTGGCTGCAGCAGGCTGCTTGCCATTTAATTGTGCGCAGATTGCGTCCATGGATAATCCGGCACGTTTGAGTGCGCGAATTTCTTGAATACGTGTTGATACCCAATCAGGAAAGTAACCTATTGTAGTCAGCGGTTCTCCGGGAGTTGGAGATAGACGCTTTACTTCAGGCTTAGGGACAAGCCCTAGGTTGATATAATTATTGAGCGTTGCACGTGATATATCTGCTTGAAGAATTAAATCTTTACTGGTTAACATTGGGTATACCCGATTGCTATTTAGACAGTTGTAACTATACAGTTGGACAGATACTTGTCAAGCGTCTAATTGCACAAATGCAATTTAATTTAGAGCTTGTTGTATAAATGAGACAGTACATCTTTTAAACTGTCTATTTATACAGTTTAAAAGTGTTATTGGACAGTTTAATCGATGTCGATTTGCGCTAATGCCAAGTGGCGTTTAGCGTACTCATTGGGGATATTGTGCTTAATAAAGACGTCGAAGAGGTCTGGGTCGATATGGCCCTCGTTCTTCATGCGATTCATAATGGCAAGGCTTTGAGTGAGGGGCATGCCTTTTTTGTAGGGCCTATCAACTGCGGTTAAAGCCTCAAAGATGTCAGCAATACCCATCATGCGCGCTTGGAGGGACATCTGATCGCGTGTGAGACCTTTTGGATACCCTTTGCCATCCATTCGTTCATGGTGTCCACCTGCGTACTCGGTGACGTTTTTTAAGTGTTCAGGCCACGGCATCTTTTCAAGGAGGCTAATTGTCGACACGATATGGTTGTTGATGATCTTCCGTTCATCCTGCGTGAGCGTACCGGCCACGATGGTGAGATTCTGTAACTCATTCTCCGTGATTAGTGGCTGGGCCTTTCCTTCATGATCCAGCCACGTTTGCTGTGCGATCTGCTTGACGCGGCTAATATCATCTTCCTGCATCCGTTCACCACCAATGTTGCAATTGCGTAGGAAGTTAAGATCTTCGTCAACCCGACGCATGTCATTTACTAGCGCCATCTTGAGTTGATCACTGGCTTCAGGGTTTGTCTTACAAGCGCTATGATACCGAGCTTGGATATCCTTACGAGCTAGCTCAAATCGCATGCTAATCAGTTCAATTCGGTCAAAGATTGTTTCAAGCTTGGTTCCTTTGTCAACTACGTGGACTGGGGTGGTGATCTTGCCGCAGTCATGTAGCATGCCAGCAATCTTCAGTTCGTAGCGATCCTTGTCCGTCATCTGAAAACTGGCTAATGGCCCAGTTGATTCATTGTGGGCAGCCTCAGCAAGCATGAGTGTAAGTTCTGGAACTCTTTTACAATGGCCGCCAGTGTAAGGTGACTTCTCATCAATCGCCGTGTTAATGAGGTTGGTAAGACCCTCAAATAGATCGTACAACTGGATGATAAGTAGTCGATTAGATAGTGCAATGCCAGCTTGTGAGGAGAGTGACGCTGCCATTTTTTGTGCTGAAGCGCTAAATGGCTCAATGGAGCCCTGTTCGTTTAGGCAGTTCACAAGCTGTAGTACACCTAATAAAGTCCCATCATGGCCAATAATAGGGGTTGCAAGCACTGAACTGGTCCGATAGCCCATCTTTGCATCAAATGACTTGGCGCCAGAAAAATCGAAGCCTTTTTTCGTATAGGCATCACTAACGTTCACGGGCTGCCTAGTAATGGCGCAGTGTGCTGCAATGGCGCTATGGTTTGGTTTTCCTTCGATGCTGAGCGGAATTTCAGCTAAGGTAATTGCATTGCCACTTGTGCCACCCATTTTAATCTTAAGAGTTTTATTTTGAATGATGGCAAATTTGAGGGTTTGTTCTGGCGTCAGGCGGTAAAGCGTCCCACCATCGGCCTTCATCGCATCCTGGGCCATCTCTAAAATCATCTCAAGCATTTTATCAATGTCCGTCTCTGTCGATAGAGCGGCGCCAATGACATTAAGTTTATCGAGAATATCAAGTGTCTCTCGTGTCTTCTTTAGACTACGCTCAAGTAAAGCGTCAGTCTTCGTGGAACCTTTCCCTGTAAGGGTTGTGGACTTCATTTAAGGCTCCATTGTATGCTTTTTTGGTCAATATATTATTGGCTTGGCGTAGCCATGCAATTTTATGATTCTATACTTCAATATCAGTATAATAAGACGATATATGGAATTCAATACATTATTTCTAAATTCACTCCTATAGGTTAAATTTATTGTCATCCCTGATCATAATATTATGCTGAGAACACTTAGCACCTCAGATTCGCGGATTGTCATCTTGGATATTCTCAAGAAAAGCCTTGGAATGTTGTAACTAATTATGATACCAAGTGACGTGAGCAATCGGGAGCACCATTTGCAAGGTACTGCAGGATCCACCTTGGAGGAAGCGTTTGTCCAAAAAATTGAGCGTAGCCTTTATTTACCGGATTGCGTTGAGTCGGCTATCCATTCGCAGTGTTTATCTTTTCCAACACTTGAGGTGCAGGCATTACAAAATCTAATCTCAGCAATTTTAGTCTTAGCTGTCTCTATAGAAATAGAGGGGGAGAAGCAGGCAATTGAAGGGTCTGAGCCTGCATACCACAACCGTCGACACTTCATTGAGGTATTAAATGCGGTCCTATTACTTTTGGCGCAGGAAACCTTATTAGCCGACGATGCGCAATGGCCTCGTGACTCGTGGCCCCATTTTAACTTGCGAGAACGTTTGTTATTGATTGCGGCAGCCATTGGGCATGATTTTTTGCACACAGGTCACATCAATGGGCATTTAGAGGAGTTGGAACAGATTTCTGCTGACAGTGTACAGAGAATATTACTTGCAAATGGGGCATCGCAAGACGATGCAAGCTTTTTGCACGCACTCATACTATCGACCGATCACGCACAGCTACAAAAAAATCATGATCAGGTTCGTGTAATTAAACCCAACCAACCGCTGGATGCCTTGTTTAGAGCTAAAATCTTGATGAGTGAAGCAGATGTTTTTCCGAGCCTAATGCCATTGCATGGCCGTAGCCTCGGGGTTAAGTTGTCCAATGAGTGGCAGCATGCTGGGGTGGTGGGTGCCTTTAAGGCAGCAAGCCCTGCGGGTCGTGCTGCGTTCTTGGGTCAAGTAAAGATTAGCTCCCCTCACGCGAAGACACTAGGGCTGGATACCTTAATTCTAATGCAAGTAGAGCGATTGATGCTCGAAGGTATTGCACCGCATTAGGCGGGTGGCTAGCGCTCCCATTTCTTTTACCCAGAATGATGGGCCCTGTATCGTGCGATGTTTATTGTTATGAAGCCATCTGTTGTGGGACTAGGCGTGCTAAGGTACAATAACGACCTGAATTTACTAGGGTACTTATCAGTTAATGCAACATTATTTAACTGGTATAGAGCCTCTAATCACTTATCCTGAGTTGCTTGTAAACAGCGACTTGCACTTTAAATTGACTTAATTTTCAAGGAAATAAAATGAGCCAAATCATCATAGACCACAACCCAACACCAGAAAAATTGAAAGAACTAGGCGTTTCTAGTTGGTCAATCTGGGATTGTGCACCATCAAAATTCCCATTAGATTTCGGTATGACTGAAAGCGCTTACGTGCTTGAAGGTGAAATTCATGTAACACCACAAGGTGGCGAAAAAGTGGTCATTAAAGCAGGTGACTTTGTGGTATTTCCTAAAGGCATGAAATCAAACTGGGAAGTCGTTACACAATTGAAAAAGCATTACAAACATAGTTAGTCGTTAGCTTTCAGTCATCTAGGGATGACATGAATGTTACGCAATAAAAAAGCCTTGATGCATCATCAAGGCTTTTTTTATGCTTTCACATTATTTTGTATTCGTTACATTTCGTTATTGAGACTTTCCCTTAAAGCGTTGATCTGAGCTTCATTAAGCTTTTGTCCTTTTTTAGCCGAAATCAAAAACGTATCTTCAGCGCGATTCCCAAGGGTATTGATTTTTGCGTTATGTAATTCAATTTCTTCAATTAAAAAGCGATGCGCTAACGTGGCTAAGAGGCCTGGACGGTCGTTGGTGGTGATCTCTAACTTGTGATTGTTGCTCTCTATTTCTGGGCTAATCCTAATTTGTGCTTGAATTGGCATATGTTTTACCTGGCGACTAATTCGACCCTGTAGTGGAGATTCTAACGGACTGTTCGCACCAACTTTTTGTGTCAACTCCACTTCAATAAACTTTAATAATCCACTGTAGCTTACCGACTTACCTGATTGATCTAAAACAATAAAACTATCTAAAGCGTATGCGTGATTGGTCGTGTAAATTTTGGCTTCGACGATACCATAACCCATGCGGTCAAAAAAGTTACAAATGCGTGCGAATAGATCATTTTGATCTTTCGTATAAATCATGACCTGAATGCCATCGCCACTTGGGCTGAGCCGTGCCCGCACAATGGGCGTGATGCTATTAAGGTGCGGTGTTAGTAAGCGACTATGCCACACGATTTCATCACTTTCATGACGCACAAAGTAATTAGCGCCGAACTGCGCCCATAACGTTTGGTAAGAGCTGGTATTGAGTCCAAATTTATTAAGTTTTTCTGCGGCTTCTGTTTTACGTGTAGCGATCGCTTGTTGCGTATAGAGGTTTTGATGTGCAAAGGAATGCATCAGCGCTTGCTTGGTTGCGTTGAACAGGTTTTCTAGCAAGCGCGCTTTCCATTCATTCCATACGGCTGGGCTAGTGCCGCGAATATCCGCTACTGTTAGTAAATACAAGGCCACCAAACGGCGTTCCGTTTGCGCAAATTGTGCAAATGCTTCAATGATGCTCGGGTCAGATAAGTCAGACTTTTGTGCAGTGGCCGACATTTTTAAATGAGATTCGACTAACCAGGCGACTAAGTCACCATCATCCTTAGATAATCCATGCAACTTGCAGAATCTAAGAGCATCCGCAGTCCCTAACTCGGAGTGATCACCCCCGCGGCCTTTGGCAATATCATGGAATAGGGCAGCTAAATACAATAAGTGTGGCGCATCAAATGCCGCAAAAAGCTGACTACACAATGGGAATTCGTGCTTGAGTTCTGGTTTTGAAAAGCGACGTAAATTAGCTAGGACATTGAGGATATGCTCATCCACAGTGTAGACGTGAAATAAATCATGCTGCATTTGACCGATAATTTTACCGAATGCGGGGATGTAGCTACCCAAAATACCGTAACGATTCATGGCCCGTAGAGCGTGATTAACGCCATTAGGCTGTGAAAGTATCTCTATAAAGCGTTTTTTATTTTGCGCATTTTGCCTAAAGTCACGATTAACAAGACGTTTGACACGTTGCAGGTTGCGGAGCAAGGTAGCACCCATACCTGTAATTTCAGGGTGTTGTTGCAGTATGAGGAAAGCTTCAAAAATTGTGCCGGGATACTGTTGCAACAAGCTTGCAGTTTTCGCCTCCAGCCACTGGCCATGCGCTTCAAAGTGCGCATTAATCGGTTTTATCACCGGCGGCGTTGCTGATAACTTTTGCTGCAGTAGTTTCAGCAAGATTTCATTGATTAATCGCACGAACTTGACGCTACGATAGTAGCTCTGCATCAACTGTTCGCTGGCTCGCTTGTTGCGTGTATTAACGTAGCCTAAGTCGGCAGCTAATTCGTTCTGGTAATCAAATAGCAGGCGGTCTTCACGACGATCACTTAAAAAATGTAAATGTATACGCAGTATTTGCAGGTTTTTTTCATGTTGGCGGATCTGACGTACTTCAAGTGCTGAAATGATGTTTTGTTTGGCTAATACGGCCCAAGTGTTGCTATGGGTATGATGGCCATCCTGCCCGATCATTAAACTATTGGTAAGCCAGGCAATCATATGCAAATCGCGTAATCCACCTGGACTTTCTTTGATATTGGGTTCTAAGTTGTAAGCCGTGTCATTGAATTTCGCATGTCGATTGTCTTGCTCTTGAAGTTTTGCTGCAAAAAAGGCGGGTACATTGAGTGTGCGCGCAATTTCAGTAACGAAAGTGCTGTAAGCATCAGTGTCACCAGTAAGAAGGCGAGATTCGATGAGATTGGTTTGAACAGTGATGTCTTTTTGGGCTTCAGTCACACACTCTTGAAGATTGCGGACGCTATGACCAACAGATAGCCCTATGTCCCACAACATGCCGATTAATGTCTCGACTTGATGGTTGTAATGATTATCTTCGCCACTGTGTTCAGGTAGTAGGATCAGCAAGTCGATATCAGAATGTGGGTACAACTCACCACGCCCATAACCGCCCACAGCTATTAAGCAGCAGTGGCTATCAAACTGCATTTTCGCCCATACCGTAACCAATAGATTGTCTATTAGTTGGCAGTGCTGTTTAAATAAGTAGTGCGTACTTGGGTGTAGGCTGAAATCGGCTCTTAATGTATAAAAGCCATCTTTCAGTTGTTGACGCCATGCAGCAATGTCGCCTGTGTCGTGTTGGCTAATCACCAGTGGATGTGCTGTAGCATTTTCTGACGACATGTTCATTAATACGGATGCTCCACCACGTCATTTGATTAACGACTCAATTATGATTTTTGTACAAAATTCGGTATTGCAGGCGAACCGCCTGATAAGGTCATTACCTCAAAGCCCGTTTCTGTGACCAAAAGCGTGTGTTCCCATTGCGCGGATAGGCTGCGATCTTTGGTGACGATAGTCCAACCATCAGACATCTGTCTAATATCACGTTTCCCAGCGTTAATCATAGGTTCTATGGTGAACATCATTCCCGCCTGCAATGTGAGGCCGGCACCAGCTTTTCCGTAATGGAGCACTTGAGGATCTTCATGAAACACTTTTCCGATACCATGCCCGCAGAACTCACGTACGACGCTATAGCCGCTTTTTTCGGCAAAGGTTTGAATGGCGTAACCGATATCACCAAGCGTGGCGCCTGGCTTGACCTTATTAATACCAAGCCACATTGCTTGGTAGGTGAGCTCGCACAAGCGTTTAGCTTGTGCTGAAGGGTCGCCAACATAAAACATACGACTGGTATCGCCATGGTAACCGTCTTTAATCACGGTGATGTCAATATTGACAATGTCGCCATTTTTAAGCATTTTCTCGCTAGGCACGCCGTGGCAGATCTGCTGGTTAATAGAAGTGCAAATTGACTTAGGATAGGGCGTATGGCCATCGGGTGCGTAGTTTAATGGTGCTGGAATAGCATTTTGTACATCTACGATATAGTCATGACAAAGCTTATCTAGTTGCTCAGTCGTCACGCCATGTATGACGAACGGCGTAATATAATCCAGCACTTCTGCAGCAAGCCTACCGGCAATGCGCATTTTTTCAATATCGTGTTGGTTTTTAATTGAGATTGCCATGTGCTTAACTTAAATAATTAAATGATTACGCATTTTAGCATAGGCAAGCGGATGCGGATAAACGATGGCGCCAATCCTAGCGTATCAATTTAATGGAAAAGTCGTAGCTTAATGCTAGCTTAGTCAATGAGTTAATGGTAATATGCGCGCTCTGCAATTTAGCAGAACTATGTAATAAAAATTTACATACAACCCAATCAAGGGTGCTGAACGTTGAAAGTCTGTGGTTTAAGTGACTGTAAACTAAAGTGTTTTTGGTGTTGTATGAATTCATAACCCTTTAGAAAAGAGAATCATTATGTCAGTCACCATGCGTGATATGTTGGAAGCTGGAGTTCACTTTGGCCACCAAACTCGTTATTGGAATCCTAAAATGGCACCGTTTATTTTCGGTGATCGCAATAAGATCCATATCGTCAATCTAGAAAAAACTTTACCAATGTTTGAAGATGCTGTTAAGCATGTACGCTCTTTAGCTGCAAACAAAGGTCGCATTCTGTTCGTTGGTACTAAACGTCAAGCCCGTGACATCGTTAAAGAAGAAGCTTCACGCGCTGGTTGTTCATATGTTAATCACCGTTGGTTAGGTGGCATGCTGACTAATTTCAAAACTGTTAAACAATCAATCAAGCGTCTGCAAGACTTTGAAGCGATGTTACTTGATGGTAGTTTAGAAAAATTCGGTAAAAAAGAAGCGTTGGGCTACAAGCGTGAAATTGAAAAATTAGAGCGTTCAATTGGTGGTATTAAAGAAATGGGCGGCTTACCAGACGCTATTTTCATTATTGACGTTGGTCATGAAAGCGGTGCGATTACTGAAGCAGCTAAATTAGGCATTCCAGTGATTGGTATCGTGGATACTAATAACTCACCAGACGGCGTAGCTTATGTTATTCCTGGTAACGATGACTCATCACGTGCAATTCGTTTATATGCACGCGGTATTGCGGATGCGGTTTTAGAAGGCCGTAATTCAGTGATCACAGAAATCGTTAAATCAGCGGCTGAAGAGCCAGTAGAAGCAGCAGAAGCTGCTGCTGAGTAATTACTGTTAATTAAAAAGGGGCTTAGTGCCCCTTTTTATTTTCATAGTCACTTAAAATATCAACAATAAAATCAATTCATTAAATAGATTATTTAATGTAATTTATAGAATTATAGGAGCTTAAAATGGCTGAAATTACCGCAAGCATGGTAAAAGAATTACGTGAGCGCACTGATGCGCCAATGATGGACTGTAAGAAAGCATTGACTGAAGCCGAAGGCGATATGACGCGCGCTGAAGAAATTTTACGTGTACGTTTTGGCAATAAAGCAAGTAAAGCTGCTGGCCGTGTGGCTGCTGAAGGTACTGTTGGCATTAGCATTAGTGCTGATGGTAAAACTGGTGCGATGATTGAAGTGAACTCTGAAACTGACTTCTGCGCTAAAAATGAAGACTTCTTAAAGTTTGTTAATGAATTAGCCGTAATCGTAGCTAACAGCAATCCAGTTGATATTGCGGCTGTGGGTGCTCTGCCTATGCGTGATTCAACTGTTGAAGATACGCGTGCACAATTGGTTGGTAAAATTGGTGAGAACGTGACAGCGCGTCGATTTGTACGCCCAGTAGTGCAAGGTAAACTTGCTAGTTACATTCACGGTAGCAAAATTGGTGTAATCGTTGATCTGGTTGGTGGCGATGACGCGTTAGCTAAAGATATCGCGATGCATATTGCAGCCGCTAAGCCAAAATCATTAGATGCTTCTGGTATCGATGCAAGTTTGATCGAAACAGAGCGCCGTGTTGCGATTGAAAAAGCAAAAGAAGCAGGCAAGCCTGAAGCTATGCTAGAAAAAATTGCTGATGGTACTGTGCAAAAATTCTTAAAAGAAGTGACTTTGTTAAGCCAAATCTTTGTTAAAGATGACAAGTTTACGATTGAGCAATTGCTTAAATCAAAAGGTGCTTCAGTTGCCTCATTCACAATGTTTACAGTGGGTGAAGGCATTGAGAAGGTTGTAGTTGATTACGCAGCAGAAGTTGCAGCTGCGGCTAAGGTTTAATCAACCAACGTTGAATGCAGGCGTTTTAGCTAGAGGCACCTTTAATAGGTGTTTCAGTTAATAAGTTGGCAATAAAGAATGGATTAAGCGTGATGCTTAGTCCATTTTTTTTAACCAAATTTGACTCATGCTTATACGTTTTAGCGCTTTTTTCTGACCTAAAAAGGTGTTTTTATGCTTAAATAAGCAAACTTAAAAAAGAGGAATAATATGGCCGCTCCAGCCTATAAGCGCATCTTACTTAAACTCTCAGGCGAGGCATTAATGGGTGACGATGCCTACGGCATTAATCGCGCAACCATTTCCCGCATTGTTAATGAGGTAAAAGAGATTGTAGATTTAGGTGTGCAGGTGGCGGTAGTCATCGGCGGTGGTAATATTTTTCGCGGTGTAGCACCAGCTGCTGCTGGCATGGATCGCGCTACAGCAGACTATATGGGCATGCTGGCCACAGTCATGAATGCGATGGCTTTGCAAGATGCAATGAAAAATGTGGGTCTTAACGCTCGCGTTCAATCAGCCCTTAATATTGAACAAGTGGCAGAACCCTATATACGCGGTAAGGCCATACGCTACTTAGAAGAAGGCCGTGTAGTCATTTTCGGTGCTGGCACAGGTAATCCGTTCTTTACTACAGATACAGCAGCAGCCTTACGTGGTATGGAAATGAATGCTGAAGTTGTGATTAAAGCGACCAAAGTTGATGGTATCTATACAGATGACCCTAAAACACACCCAGAAGCGATGCGTTATAAAACGATTACTTTCGATGAAGCGATTATTAAAAACCTAAAAGTGATGGATGCGACTGCACTCACTTTGTGCCGAGATCAAAAGCTTCCGATTGTAGTATTTAGCATCTTTAAGCAAGGCGCGTTAAAAAAGGTGATCATGGGCGAAGATGAAGGCACCATGGTAACGCCTTAAGATTACGTCTATCTCGATAGACCGAATCATATTAGTAAATTACAGACTTAGCTGGAGAAGCAAATGTTAGACGATATTAAAAAAACAGTAGACCAGAAAATGCAAAAGTCATTAGAGTCATTGCAAAATGATTTAGCCAAGATTCGCACTGGTCGCGCACATGTGGGCTTATTAGATCATGTGATGGTGGAATATTACGGCGCTATGGTTTCAGTGAGTCAAGTAGCCAATATTAACTTAGGTGACTCACGTACAATTAATGTACAACCCTATGAAAAGCCTATGGTAGGCAAGGTTGAAAAGGCAATTCGTGATGCTGATTTAGGCCTAAATCCAGCTACTAATGGGGATTTAATTCGAGTGCCGATGCCAATGCTCACTGAAGAGCGTAGACGTGATTTAACTAAAATTGTGCGTTCAGAAGCAGAAGGTGCAAAAGTCGCCATTCGTAATGTTCGTAGAGATGCTAATGACGCATTGAAAAAGTTAATTAAGGACAAAGAGATTTCCGAGGATGATGAGCGTCGTGCGCAAGATGATGTGCAAAAATCCACGGACAAAGCGGTTGCTGAAGTTGATAGAATGCTAAATGCTAAAGAAGTTGAATTGATGGCTGTTTAGCCGCTTTTTAACCATACTTATCTTGGTAAACTTCTTCCTACATCGCAATCTAATCAATCAGGCTTGGCTTGCTTACATGTCTATTCTTGGTATAAACGATTAGCATGAGTCTTTTTAGTAGCGCTACGCAAAGTGTGCCTGTAACTGCTGAAATTCCTCAGCATATTGCCGTGATTATGGATGGTAATGGCCGGTGGGCACGCAAACGTTTTTTGCCTAGAGTAGCTGGGCATAAAGTGGGCGTTGATACGGTGCGTGACTTAGTGAAGCACTGCATCAATCTTAAAGTTGATTATTTAACTTTATTTGCATTTAGTAGTGAAAACTGGCGCCGACCTAGTGAGGAAGTTTCATTCTTAATGGGCTTATTCATGGATGCACTTAAGCGCGAAGTGGTTAAGTTGCATCAAAACAATATTAAACTCTTATTAATTGGTGATCGCAGTCGCTTTGATGCGGCGCTTATTGCCAAAATTGAAGAGTCAGAACAGCTCACAGCTAACAATACCGGCCTTACCTTAACGATTGCTGCGAACTATGGTGGTCGATGGGATATATTGCAGGCAGTCAATAAAATGCAATTAGCGTCGCCAGAATTGACAGGTAATTTCAGTGAATCGGACTTAACTCCTTATTTATCGATGCACTATGCTCCTGAGCCGGACTTATTTATTCGTACTGGTGGAGAAAAGCGTATTAGTAACTTTTTGCTATGGCAGTTGGCTTATGCAGAATTTTATTTCACCGACACCCTATGGCCAGATTTTAAAGAGGATGCTTTTAAGTTGGCTATTCAATCATATCAACAACGTGAACGCAGATTTGGTCGTACTAGTGAACAGTTGAGTGAAGCCAATGATTAATGTTCTTATGGCTCTCGTTTATTCTTTAGGCCCAATCAATCGCCATGCTTAAAACTAGAGTCATTACTGCTATATTCCTTGTGATTGGTTTTTTAACTGCTCTGTATTTGGCATCCGATCGCACTTGGGCATTGCTAAGCCTTAGCGTGACTTTAATTGGGGTATGGGAATGGTCAAAGCTAATTACCCTAAATACATGGCAAATGCGTTTAATGCTTTTGGTTGGCTCGGCGATTGGCTTACTGTTTATATCCAGCCCTAATTTATCCATTTCACCATTTTATGATGTTGTTAAGTTGGTATTGATGGCAATAGCGAGCCTATTCTGGCTAATCGTAGCGCCAGTGTTCTTATGGTCTGGCAGACAAGTTAACTGCAAATGGTGTATGGCAACATTGGGTTTGTTATTGCTGATGGCTACTTGGCTAGCGTTGGTTGGTTTGCACCACATTAGCCCTTGGGTGTTATTAAGCGTCCTAGCCACAGTTTGGATTGCCGACAGTGCAGCGTACTTTGCTGGCAAACGATTTGGCCGCAATAAGCTTGCACCGTCAATTAGCCCAGGAAAGACTTGGGAAGGCGTTGCTGGCGGCATTCTAGCGGTCAGCGTTTATGGTTTTATCCTTTGCTACAGTTTTAATCTAAGTGTATGGCTTATTGTTGGTATGGCGATATTGGTCGTATTAAGTGTCATGGGCGACTTGTTTGAATCATTACTTAAGCGTCAAGCTGGGGTCAAAGACAGCAGTCAACTCTTGCCTGGTCATGGCGGTGTGCTTGACCGTATTGACGGCTTAATCCCGACTTTAGTCTTGACCTTTTTTGTGTATTTGTTTTCGCCATTTTGTGAAGTGATTAGTGCATGCTTAACTCTGTAAATCCTTTGCTAGCGAAAAATGTAAGCATACTGGGGGCAACTGGCACCATTGGCTTGCATACGCTTGATGTAATCACGCAACACCCCAATCGTTTTAATGTATTTGCTCTAACCGCCAGCACTAATGTAAAGGGTCTATTTGCATTATGTGTCAGCCATACGCCTCGTTATGCTGTGATGCTCCATGTCGCAGCTGCAAATGAGTTGGCAGCGCAACTTAAAGCCATAGGCTCTAGTACTGTCGTTTTGCACGGTGAAGAGTCACTGAGCTATGTTGCTTCGCATGAAGAGGTGGACACGGTCATGGCTGCTATTGTTGGTGCCGCCGGCCTTCACCCTGCGATGGCAGCAGCTAAAGCGGGAAAGCGCATTTTGCTCGCCAATAAAGAAACTTTAGTTATGGCTGGCAACTTGTTTATGCAAGCGGTGAGTGATGGTGGCGCCACACTTCTTCCTATCGATAGTGAGCATAACGCCATATTTCAAGTCATGCCAAGGCAGCGCAGTGCGCAACTGTCCAAAATGGGCGTCAAGCGCGTTATTCTGACTGCATCAGGAGGACCTTTTCGCAATGCCAGTCTTGAGGAATTAAAAGCGGTAACACGCGCACAAGCTCTTAATCATCCTAATTGGGTAATGGGTCCCAAGATTACCGTAGACTCAGCTTCACTCATGAATAAAGGCTTAGAAGTCATCGAGGCGCATTGGCTGTTTAATGCATTGCCTAATCAGATTGATGTAGTGGTGCATCCACAAAGCGTCATTCACTCAATGGTTGAATACATTGATGGAAGTGTACTGGCGCAGCTCGGCAACCCCGACATGCGCACCCCGATTGCTTATGGCTTAGGTTACCCGGAACGATTAACTAGCGGTGTGAGTAGTTTAGATTTATTGACTACTTCGCGCTTAGACTTCAGTGCCCCTGACCTTGAGCGCTTCCCGTGTCTTCGTATTGCTTATGATGCTTTAAATCTTGGCGGCACAGCTCCAGCCATACTGAATGCAGCCAATGAAGTTGCAGTTGCGGCGTTCTTAGCTGAAAAAATAGGCTTTATGGACATCCCTTGCATGATAGAAACCGTATTATCAGCCGCTAGCATAGAACAGGTAGAGTCCATCGCGCAATTAGTAGCCGTAGACGCAATGGCGAGACAGCATGCATCTGATTGGTTAAGTGTTCATGCTTAAGCTGGAGCTCCGCAGTCTATGCTAGACCTTCTGCTCACCCCAATCAGCTTTATATTCACATTGGGCTTATTGGTCACGGTGCACGAGTATGGGCATTTTCAGGTGGCAAAGTGGTGCGGCGTAAAAGTATTGAAGTTTTCAATTGGTTTCGGCAAGCCACTCTGGCGAAAAAAGATTGGTCGTGACCAGACTGAATTCATACTGGCAGCCATTCCGTTAGGCGGATATGTAAAAATGCTTGATGAGCGAGAGTCTGATCAAGCTATTGTTGCAGTATTGCCAGAACAAGATTTGGCGCGCGCCTTTAATCGGCAGTCTGTTCAGAAGCGTATCGCTATAGTATTGGCTGGACCCTTGGCTAATTTACTCCTTGCAATTGCTTTATATTTCCTATTACTCATGCAAGGTGTGGTCGGCATGAAGCCGTTACTAGGAAAAGTGAATGAGCGTACGCCAGCTGCTATGGCCCAAATGCACATGGGTGAAACGATACAAAAAGTGGATGGAAAAGTGATTGCGACTTGGCAAGATGCGCGCTGGCAGTTATTGAATGCTTCACTCAAAAAGACACAAGTTGACATTCAAACGATTAATGAGCAGCAAGCAATCCAACACCATCAATTAGATTTAAGTCAAGTTAATCGGGATGACTATAATCACGACATTTTAGATCAGTTAGGATTAGCTTTTTACCAAAGCAAATCACCACCTTTAATCGGTGATGTCCTTAAAAATGGCCGCGCAGAGGCTGCCGGCTTAAAAGTGAATGATCTGGTCCTCAGCATTAACCGTCATCCAGTCACAGTTTGGGGTAATTTCGTAGAAGAAATTAGGCGCCAGCCCAACGTAGCGCTTGAAGTGATTGTGCTACGCGCACGCGAAGCTATTACGATCAGTGTAACCCCAGAAGCGGCGAATGAGGGTGGTAAAATAATAGGGCGCATTGGGGTTGGTGTTAAGCTGACGCAAGCGGATTTAGATAAGATTTTTGTCACAACGCATTATTCCACATGGGAATCCTTACTAAAAGCGACAGAAAAAACATGGGAAACCTCAATTTTTAGCTTAAAAATGTTAGGTAGTATGCTGACAGGGCAATCCTCATGGAAAGCGATGAGTGGCCCAGTAACAATTGCTAGTTACGCAGGGCAAAGTGCGCATATGGGCCTTAAATCCTTTATCGGCTTTTTAGCTTTAATTAGTATTAGTATCGGGGTGCTTAATCTATTGCCTGTACCTGTGTTAGATGGCGGCCATTTCATGTATTATGTGATAGAAATTTTCACTGGTAAACCAGTATCAGATTCAATTATGATTATTGGGCAGAAAGTGGGTTTTACCTTATTAGCCTTAATGATGTTTTTGGCTTTATATAACGATATAAATAGATTAATAACAGGCTGATCGAATGGCAATCAAAAATACAACGCATCTTAATCGAGCAGACATTAAATTAGCCGCTTATAAATTTAAGCATCTGACGCTTCAGACCATGCTGTTAATCCTAGGTGGTCTATATGCTGGTTCAGTTTTAGCCTTAGAGCCATTTGTGGTTAAAGATATCCGCGTTGAAGGTATTCAGCGTACTGAAGCTGGGACTGTATTTACCTATCTGCCAGTGAAAGTTGGCGAAACCATGAATGATGACTTGGCAGCACAGGCCATTAAGTCTTTATATGGCACAGGGTTTTTTAAAGATATCCGAATAGAAGCGGATGGCGATGTGTTGGTGATTACCGTGCAAGAAAGATCTTCAGTTGCACAAATTGAATTTAGCGGTAATAAGTCCATGCCTACGGATAAGGTAAAGGAAGGGCTTAAACAGATTGGTATCGCTGAAGGTCAAATTTTTGATAAATCACAATTGGATCGTGCTGAGCAAGAAATCAAGCGCCAATATTTATCTCAAGGTAAGTACGGCGCTACTGTCAAGACAATAGTGTCACCACTAGAGCGCAATCGAGTGGCAGTTCGTTTTGAGATTGAAGAGGGTGCAGTCTCTAAAATTCGAGATATCAACATTGTAGGCAATCAAATTTTCACTACTGATGATTTACGTGCACAACTGATATTAACCACGCCAAACTGGATGAGTTGGTGGAATAAAAATGATCAGTATTCTAAGCAAAAACTTAATGCTGACCTTGAAGCTTTACGTTCATTTTATATGAACCAAGGCTATCTTGAATTTAATATTGACTCTACACAAGTATCCATTACCCCGGATAAAAAAGACATTTACATTACAGTCAACGTCACTGAAGGTGAAAAATACACCATTTCCGAAGTAAAGTTGGCGGGTGAAACGCTAGTGCCAGAGGATGAATTGCGTACGCTGATGAAAATACAAGCGGGTGAAACCTTTAGCCGTGAGAAAGTAACGCAAACTACTAAAGCGATTAGTGATCGATTAAGTAATGATGGTTATGCCTTTTCTAATATTAATGCGGTGCCGGAAGTTAATAAAGAGTTGCATACAGCCTCTTTTACATTCTTTGTTGATCCGGGCAAACGTATTTATGTGCGCCGTATTAATATCGTAGGCAATACGCGTACCCGTGATGAAGTGGTCCGCCGAGAAGTGCGTCAATTGGAATCCTCTTGGTATGCTGCCAATAAAATTAATCGATCCAAAGAGCGCTTAGTCCGCACTCAATACTTCTCAGACGTCAATGTCGAAACACCAGCTGTACCAGGTACAGCGGATCAGGTTGATTTAAATATCAGTCTAGTTGAACAGTCAACAGGCAGTGTGCAGTTCGGTGCTGGTTTATCTAGCTATGAAGGTGTGGTCTTTGGTGTAACAGTTAATCAAAATAACTTTCTAGGTACGGGCAATCGCGTGAGCGCCCAGGTGAATACAGGTAAAGTGAATACGACTTACTCTTTATCCTATACTGACCCTTACTACACACCAGATGGCGTAAGCCGAGGTTTTGATGTGTATAGGCGAGATGTGAATACCAACCCATTAGTGAGCGTCAGTCCATACAGTTCATCCTCTTATGGTGCTGGTGTTAGGTTTGGCATTCCTCTCAATGAAAAGGATGCCTTCAACTTTGGCTTGTCTGCGGATATGACGCAGGTGAATTTAACGGATAGAACTTCCAGTTCACCGCAAATGATTGCTTCTTGTCCTACGCTTAGTTGTACAAGAAATTCAATAGTAGCCTCTGCAGGCTGGGTACACGATTCTCGCGATAGTATTATGTATACAACTTCTGGGGTACTTCAGAAGCTAAGTGCGGAGGCTTCGCTTCCGGTACTTGACTTGCAGTACTATAAATTACAATACAAACATGCTTGGTTTAAAGAAGTTTTTAGCGGTATTTCTGTAATGATGAATGGTGAAATTGGATATGCTGGGGCTTATGGTAGCGAGCCGTTCCCCTTCTTTAAAAACTATTACATGGGCGGCGTAAACTCTGTTCGCGGTTATGATAATGGCGCTTTGGGACCACAAGCTACAATGCCAATAACAGGCTATGTTTATTCTACAGGTGGCACAAAAAGTTTATTGGGTAACGCAGAATTGTTGTTTCCAGTACCAGGCTTAAAGGATAACAAGCAATTTAGACTTAGCCTCTTTTTGGATGCCGGCCAAGTCTATGACGGGGCATATAATCTTGGAGATTTACGTTACTCAACTGGCGTAGGCATTGGTTGGTCATCACCGTTTGGGCCGTTAAAGTTGATTTATGCAAAGCCACTTAACAACCAAGTAGGTGATAGAACGCAAACCATACAGTTCCAGTTGGGACAGCAGTTTTAGTAGAATCAGCGTGCATGAATGCAGGCTAGTAAATTAAAAAAATAGCCTTCACCGTAATTAGAGCGCATGCGGTTGTGGCATAATTAAATCATTGTTAATAGCAGTCGTTTTGGGAGATGAAAATTGAGTAATACTTTAAAGGGTTTAGTGTTAGCCAGCCTGTTTACCTTTGCTTGGAGCACCCAAGCAGCAGAGCTAAAAGTAGGGTATGTACAGGTAGATAAAATCTTGCAAGAAGCGCCGCAAACTGCTGAAAGTGGCAAGAAATTGGAGCGCGAATTCAGTCCGCGTTCGCAAGAATTAGACCGCATGGCGAAGCAAATTAAAGAATTAGAAACTGTGTTAGATAAAGACGGTTTAACGATTTCAGAAGCAGAGCGCCGTAATAAAGAGCGTGATGTACAGAACATCAAAATTGAATTTCAACGTAAGCAACGCGAACTTCGTGAAGATATTAATCTACGTAAAAATGAAGAGTTAGGTAGCTTACAAGACCGTATCAACAAGGCTGTACAATCAGTTTCAGAAGCTGAAGGTTATGATTTGGTGGTCTATAGTGGTGTGGCTTATGCTAGCAAGAAAATTGATGTCACCGATAAAGTGTTAAAACTATTGGGTAAGAAGTAATTAACGCTAACTGGCATACCGTTAAGCATAGCGAATGAGTAAGCATTACTCAATTAGTGACATCGTCGCAACGCTAGGCGGACAAGTAATAGGTGACGGCGCTACGCTTATTAAGCGTGTGTCGTCATTAAATAATGCAAAGCCTGGTGATCTTTGCTTTATCAATGATAATAAGTATCAAAAAGAACTCGACACCTGTAATGCAAGTGCCTATGTATTACGTGCACGCGACGCTAATTTAACTAAATCTCCTAGCATTATTGTTGATAACCCCTACGCCTACTTTGCTAAAGTGGCGGCATTACTCAATCCAGAAACTAAGCCCATTGCAGGAATTTCTCAATCTGCTGTCATTGATATTAGTGCGATTATTCCTGCTACATGCTCAATAGCAGAGTTCGTAGTGATTGGTGCAAATGTCGTGTTAGGTGAACACGTTATTATTGCCTCTGGTTGTGTGATTGAGCATGATGTCAGTATTGCCGATCACACCAGATTAGAGCCGCATGTCACCATCAAACACCACTGTGTAATTGGGCCTAATTGCCACCTTTTCCCAGGTGTGGTCATTGGTGCTGACGGATTTGGTTATGCAGAGGAAGCCGGGCGCTGGATTAAAATTCCACAAATCGGCCGCGTTGTCATTCATGCAGATGTTGATGTTGGGGCGAATACTACAATTGACCGCGGTGCATTGGACGATACGGTGATTGAGCAAGGCGTTAAGCTCGACAACCTAATACAAATAGGCCACAACTGTGTCATCGGCGCGCATACAGTGATTGCCGGTTGCGTGGGCGTGGCTGGGAGCGCGAAGATCGGACGGCATTGCAAGATTGGTGGGGCAGCAATGATATTAGGCCATTTAGAGGTTGCAGATCATGTCACCATCTCACCAGGCAGTATGATTACGCGCTCATTACTCCAAGCTGAAACCTATACCGCACTCATGCCATTTCAAACTCACCAAGCTTGGTTAAAGACCGCGGCTAAAATTCGGCACTTAGATGATATGGCGACTAAAATAAAACAGCTTGAAACAGCACTAGCTCTGTTAAAATCAAACTTATAGTAATAATCACTTGCAGCAATAATTTTAAGAAATAAGCTGAGACAAACATGACAAATCAAATTGATTCAACAGGCATGGATATCCATGAGATTCTAGAGCACTTACCGCATCGCTATCCATTTGTGCTAATTGATCGCGTCGTGTCTATGGAGCTTGGAAAAGAAATTACTGCCATCAAAAATGTGAGCGTGAATGAACCTTTCTTTCCAGGCCATTTCCCTTACCATCCAGTAATGCCCGGAGTGTTAATTGTAGAAGCTATGGCACAAGCGGCAGCCATTTTGTCATTCAAAACCATGAATACTAAGCCTAGTGATGATTCTGTTTATTATTTTGCGGGTATTGATAATGCGCGTTTTAAAAAACCAGTATCGCCTGGCGATCAAATTGTCATAACAGTTAAAATTGAGCGTATCTTAAAAGGTATTTGGAAATACGCTGGTGTGGCTAAAGTAGATGGTGCAGTAGTCGCTGAAGCGCAAATGATGTGCATACTTAAAGCTATAGAAAAAACAGAGAAGTAAGCAATGCAAGTGACAAAAATTCATGCGACGGCCATTATCGATGCCACCGCAGAGCTTGATGCTAGTGTGGAAGTGGGTGCCTATACGGTGATAGGCGCTCATGTGAAGATAGGTGCTGGCACCCGTATCGGCAGTCATGTCGTCATTAATGGCCCCACTATCATCGGTAAAAACAATCATATTTTTCAGTTCTGTTCCTTAGGCGAAGCGCCACAGGATAAGAAGTACAAAGGTGAGCCTACCTTGCTTGAGATTGGTGATAATAATACTATTCGTGAGTTTTGTACCTTTAACCGCGGTACAGTACAAGATAAAAATAGTACCAAGATCGGCAATGACAATTGGATCATGGCTTATGTGCATATAGCGCATGATTGCCAGATCGGGAATCACACAATACTAGCTAATAATGCATCATTGGCAGGTCATGTAGATATCCATGACTATGCCATACTAGGCGGCTTCACACTCATTCATCAGTTCTGCAAAGTTGGATCCTATGTGATTACGGCTGTCGGTTCTGTGGTTTTTAAAGACATCCCTCCTTATGTGATGGCTGCAGGTTATGATGCAAAGCCTAATGGAATTAATGCTGAAGGCCTTAAGCGCCATCAATATTCTGCAGAAACCATACTGCAAATTAAACGTGCCTACAAAACGCTTTATCGCAACGCACTGACCTTGGATGAAGCGAAAGTAGCTTTGGCTACCATGCAAACAGTCACGCCACAAATTGGCTTGTTGACTGATTTTTTGAAGCTTAGTACTCGTGGAATAGTGCGCTAAAAACCAATGCTTAGAATAGGAATAGTGGCGGGAGAGGCCTCAGGCGATTTGCTTGGTAGCCATCTAATGCAAGCTTTAAAACTTAAGCGTCCCGATATTGAATTTGTGGGTATTGCAGGTCCCAAAATGATGGCAGAAGGTGCGCTTTCATTATTTCCTATTGAGCGATTGTCAGTCCGTGGTTATATTGAAGTCCTAAAGCATCTGTTTGGATTGTTAAAATTACGTCGCAATTTACTTAAATATTATTTAAAAAACCGCCCTGATCTATTTATAGGGGTTGATGCGCCCGATTTTAATTTTTGGCTTGAAAAAAAGCTCAAAAAAAATGGGATTAAAACCATACATTACGTCAGTCCATCTATATGGGCTTGGCGTAAAAATCGCGTCAACAAAATCAAACACGCGGTCAGTCACATGTTGGCACTCTTTCCATTCGAGCCGGCGCTTTATGAAAAAGCAGGAATTGCCGTAACCTACGTAGGTCATCCTTTAGCGGATATATTACCTATCGTGCCTGATGTCGCGGGTGCACGCGAAATTTTAAAATTAAAAGCATCTGCAATGGTGGTTGCCATGCTTCCAGGCAGTCGCCAGAGTGAGGTGGAACAACATGCTGAATTGTTTGTTAAAACAGCTAAACTCATTTATGCAGAGTATCCTGAAGCACTATTTTTAGTGCCTTTAATTACGAGAGAAACTCGGCAGATTTTTGAACTGGCTATTTTCCATGAAACTGAAAGTTTGCCCATACAAATCCTATTTGGCCACGCGCATGATGCAATGGAAGCTGCAGACGTCGTAATCGTAGCCTCTGGTACTGCGACGCTTGAGGCGGCCTTACTAAAAAAGCCGATGGTCATCACGTATCGCATGCCTAATTTAAGCTGGCAGCTATTAAAGCGTATGCGCTTACAACCTTATATCGGCCTGCCCAATATATTGGCTGGAAAGTTTGTGGTACCCGAGTTATTGCAAGATGATTCCACACCAGAAAAGCTAGCGGAAGCCACAATTAAATTGATCAGTGATAGCGTGTCCTTGGCTGAAATTAAAGATGAGTTTACAAAAATTCATTATGCCCTTAAACAGGATACAGCTGAAAAAGCGGCTAACGCCATCTTAGCTTATTTAAAATAATGTTTCATAATGAACGGTTAATTTGTGGTGTAGATGAAGCAGGTCGTGGCCCATTGGCTGGTGCTGTGTTTGCTGCTGCAGTAATTTTGAATCCAGATTATCCTATAAGTGGTTTAGCTGACTCCAAAAAACTATCTGAAAAAAAACGTGATTTACTGAGCATTGAAATTAAACAGCATGCATTAGCATGGGCGATTTCCAGTTGTAGCGTGACTGAGATTGATGAGATCAATATATTGCAAGCAAGCCTATTGGCAATGAAGCGCGCCATAGAGCTATTGCATATTAAGGCTGATTTAGTGCAGGTTGACGGCAATAAGTGTCCCAATATCAGCCTTCCATGTGAGGCTATTATCGGGGGTGACAGTAAGGTACAAGCCATTTCTGCGGCCTCAATCTTGGCTAAAACCGCACGTGACGCCGAGCTTTATATTTTAGATCAACAATATCCCCTTTATGGCTTTGCGCAGCATAAAGGTTATCCAACGGCCTATCATCTAGAAATGCTGAATTTGCATGGCGTGTCACCTATACATAGAGTGACGTATGCGCCTGTAAGAAGGCTGTTAAGTCAAGCTTCTGCAGCCTAGTTTCTTAACTTAAGATTAGAAATACGGTTGGTTTTTTATGTAGGTCTGGCAGTGTGTTTTTTTGCATCTTATTCCACTCTGCAATAGTTTTTGTAACGATAAATTCATCTTCCAAGCTAATATTACAAGCAATGCATAACCGCGTATTGGACTGACATTGCGCTAGAATATCTTCAAACAAATGTTGATTTCGATAGGGTGTCTCAATGAAAATCTGCGTTTCATGATTTTTAGCTGAGATTCTTTCAATTTCTTTTAAGCGCTGGATACGCGCCGCTTTGTCAGCTGGAATGTAGCCTAGAAAGGTAAAGCGTTGCCCGTTTAAACCAGAGGCCATTAATCCCATTAAAATAGAACTCGGCCCCACTAATGGCGAAACTCTGATCCCTTTTTGATGCGCTAACTGTGCCAATTTAGCACCAGGGTCGGCAATGCCAGGGCAGCCGGCTTCACTCATTAAGCCGACATCATTACCTGCCAACAGGGGCTTTAAGAGTCCTGGTAACTCTTGGTCGGTGGTGTGTTCGTTTAAGGTATTTAGCTGTAGTTCACGTACTGGCTTATTGGTTTTAATCGTACTTAAGAAATGCCGTGCTGTTTTCTCGTTTTCAACCACAAATATTTCTAGTTGCTGTGCGATGGCAACCACTTCAGGTGGCAATACTTTCGTTATATTGTCAGCGCCTAAGGTGACTGGGATTAAATATAAGGTGCCTAATTTTTGCATGCAGTTTTTCTCAATGATTACCTAGTCTAAATGACGGCAATACCTTCATTTTGTAGCATGTTAACTAACTCAATAAGTGGCAATCCAATCAACGCATTGGGATCATCACCAACCATTCTTTCTATGATTGCAATCCCTAAACCTTCAGACTTAGCACTGCCTGCGCAGTTGTAAGGCTGTTCTTTTTGAAGGTAATTCTCGATCTGCGCGTCAGATAACTCTCTAAACTTAACCGAATATGGTACTACCTCAACCTGCATACGATCTGTCGTTGGGTTGTATAAACATAAGGCACTATGAAACACGACTTCACGTCCACGCATCAATCGCAGTTGTAACGTAGCATTCTCATGATTACCAGGCTTACCGAGCTGGATATTATCAAGCGTGGCAACTTGATCACAGCCAATAATTAAAGACTGCGCATGGCTAAGACCCACTTTACGCGCTTTTACTTGCGCAAGGCGTAGCGCGGTTTGTTGTGGCAACTCATGGGTTAGCGCACTTTCATCTACTTCCGGCCTAATGCAAGTAAATGGCAGTTGCAGGCGAGATAATAACTCTCGCCTATAGATAGATGATGAAGCTAGGATTAAGCTAAAGGTCATAATTTACTTTGTGGCTATCAATAAAAAAACCGACAGCACTAGACTGTCGGCTTAAGCTTGTACTTTCCATTGGACTGACCATTGCCAGTCGTTTATTTACTCAGGTTGAATTTCAAGTAAAGACTCATCCGGCGTTACCGTATCGCCTTTGCTCACAAACACCGCAACTACAATCCCTGTTGCTGCCGCTTGAATTTCATTTTCCATCTTCATCGCTTCAATGACCAATACGCCATCACCAGCATTCACTTTGTCGCCGACTTTCACTTTCACATCAACAATCGTACCTGGCATTGAGGTTGTGACATGTCCAGCGTGGGTTGGGCGAGGGCGCCCAGCATTGCCAGCCTTAGAGCTAGCTTTCTTTTTCCCACCTGAACTTCCACCAGAAACTTCAATTTCACTTAAAGTTTCAACAATTACTTCTTCAGCAATGCCATCAATCGATACGTAGAAAGGACGCTTCTCTTCACCCGCATGACCACTACCAGTTAAGTTGATATGGAAGGTTTCGCCATGCAATGTGACTTTGAATTCGCTAGGAGCAAATCTTGGTCCTGCAGCGCTGGCACTAGCTTTATCTAATAACGGCTCTGGTGCCAATGAGCCAGCAAGACGTTCTTGTAAGAACGTTTTACCAATATCTGGGAACATGGCATAGGTCAGCACATCTTCTTCTGACTGGGCAAAACGCTCAGATTCGCTCGTCAGTTTTGCCATTTCATCAGCGAGTAAATCTGCTGGGCGACAAGTGATGGCGACTGCATCGCCGATAGCTAGTTTTTTGACTGCGGCATCGACAGCACTTGGCGATTTGCCATATTGACCTAAGAAGTAGTTTTTGACTTCATTGGTAATGGATTTGTAACGCTGCCCAGTCATTACGTTTAACACCGCTTGTGTACCTACAATTTGTGAAGTAGGGGTGACAAGAGGAATGTAACCTAGGTCTTTACGCACCAACGGGATTTCAGCCAATACTTCATCCATGCGATTTAAAGCGCCTTGCTCTTTTAATTGATTGCTCAAATTAGAGATCATGCCACCGGGTACTTGATTGAGAAGGACGCGTGTATCTACCCCTGAATATTCGGTTTCAAATTGCCAGTATTTTTTACGCACTTCACGGAAATAAGCTGTTACTTCTTGCACCGCACCAATATCGAGTCCAGTATCAAATTCAGTGCCTTGTAATGCGGCAATCATGCTTTCTGTCGTTGGGTGGCTGGCACCTTCTGAAAATGCTGCGCTACAAGTGTCAATCATTAAGGCGCCATTTTCTAATGCACGCAGCAAGTTCATACTGGCCAGACCGCTAGTCGCATGGGTATGCATATGGATAGGTAAACTAACATTAGCGCGTAAGGCTTTCACTAATTCTACGGTTGCCTGTGGCGTTAGCAATCCAGCCATATCTTTAATTGCAATCGTATCACTGCCCATGGCTTCGAGCTCTTTAGCAATCCCTACAAAGTGTGCTACATCATGCACTGGGCTGGTGGTATAGCTAATAGTACCTTCAGCGTGCTTGCCAGCTTTTTTTACAGCCTCAACAGACACGCGCAAATTCCGCGTGTCATTTAATGCGTCAAAAATACGGAATACGTCAACACCGTTATCCGCTGACTTTTTTACAAAAGCACGCACTACATCATCGGAATAATGGCGATAACCGAGTAAGTTTTGTCCACGTAATAACATTTGAATGCGTGAGTTAGGTAGTGCTTTACGCAGCGTTTTTAAACGCTCCCATGGATCTTCTCTCAAATAACGTACACAAGCATCAAAGGTCGCACCGCCCCAAGCTTCTAATGACCAAAATCCAATGTCATCAAGCTTGGCGCAAATCGGTAGCATATCTTCAGTGCGCATACGTGTAGCGATGTGGCATTGATGCCCATCACGTAAAACTAGCTCGGTAACTTGTATTTTGGCCATAATTTAACTCTTTAATTTATATATTTAACAATCAGTTATTTTTACTGCTTAAAACTAAACGCCTTCGTAAGCAGCAATTGCAGCTGAAATAGCCACCGCAACGAGTTCTGGTGGTATTTCATTGGCATAATTAGTGAGCTCAGGATGTGACTCCACAAAACTCGTGTTGAAGTTTGCACCTCTGAAGTCTTCATGCTTTAAGATTTCTTGATAATACGGGATGGTTGTTTTCACACCGTAAATCAACATATCATCTAGTGCACGACGACCGCGTTCAATCACACTATCCCAATCTAGTGCCCAAACAGTCAACTTCGCACACATAGAGTCGTAATAAGGCGGGATGACATATCCGCTATAGATGGCCGCATCCATGCGAACACCTGGCCCACCGGGTGCATAGTAGCGCGTAATCTTACCAAAGCTTGGTAAGAAGTCATTCTTAGGGTCTTCAGCATTAATGCGGAACTCCATCGCATAACCGCGAAACTGCACATCTTTTTGTTGGTATTGTAATGGTAAGCCGAAAGCAATACGAATCTGCTCTTGGACGATATCAATGCCAGTAATCGTTTCGGTAACCGTGTGCTCAACTTGTAAGCGTGTATTCATTTCCATAAAATAGAAAGTGTTATCCGCGGCTAGTAAAAACTCTACCGTACCAGCATTTTCATAACCAACGGCTTTAGCAGCTTTTACCGCCAGACTGCCGATATAGTCACGTTGTGCTTGGCTTAATTGCGGTGAAGGGGCGATTTCAATTAACTTTTGATTACGGCGCTGTATTGAACAATCTCGCTCGAACAAATGAATCACATTACCTTCGCTATCGGCTAGGATTTGAACTTCAATATGACGCGGTGAGACGATACATTTTTCTAAAAATACTTCGGGTTTACCAAACGCCTTGCTAGCTTCAGAAATCACGCGGTCATAATTTCCGAGTAACTCCTTCTCGCTATCGCAGCGACGTATGCCACGACCACCGCCGCCATTAGTAGCTTTTAGCATGACTGGATAACCAATGTCAGCAGCTAGCGCTACGGCTTCTTCTAGGTTGGCTAAATTACCATCGCTGCCTGGCGTACATGGGATGCCAGCGCTGGTCATTGCATTTCTAGCTTGAATTTTGTCACCCATTTGGCGAATCACATCGGCATTTGGGCCAATGAATTTAACGCCACGGCGTTCGCAGATTTCAGCTAACTCAGGATTTTCTGATAAAAAGCCGTACCCAGGATGCAGGGCATCACAACCAGACGCTACGGCCAAGTTCACAATATTGTGTGCATTTAAATAGCCAGCCACTGGGTCAGCGCCAATGCTGTAGGCTTCATCTGCTTTTTTGACGTGCAAAGCTTGGCGATCTGCATCTGCATAGATCGCAACAGACTTGATGCCCATTTCTGAGCAAGCGCGTACAATACGCACTGCAATTTCACCGCGATTAGCTACAAGAATTTTCTTAAACACGTTACAGCCCTTATTTGTCACTCAAACCCGGCAATTGTAACATGCACATGCACTGCGCTTAAAGTGCTGACGCTAAAGATATCGGTGTTTTCAACCCTAAAATAAAAGTTTTATATAAAAATTAGACTACTTAAATTATGAACAATCATTCAATACTTATAGACAACCTGGTTTTCGCCAAAAATAATGAACAGTTAACCGGGGTTTTAACCCTGGCAGACTTCCCTAGATTAGCTGAATTACTGCAATCTGAAGCCGTTCATTCAGTCGCTTCAAATACTGAAGTGGCAATGTCCAGTATTATTTACACATTACAAGGCAAAACCGATGCGGCAGGGCAGCATTATTTACACCTAAAGCTTAACGTAAACCTAAAAACTACCTGCCAGCGCTGTATGGGTGAAATGCCATTAAAGTTAGTGCTTGATTTCAATTACTTAATCGGCGATGCTGCGGTGAATGATATTGAGGCTAGCGAGATAGAAGGTAGTGATGATCTAGACCTTCAGCAAGCCAGCGTAGCCATGGATGTAAAAGCCTTAATTGAAGATGAAATTATTATGGCCATGCCCATTGCGCCAATACATGAGCAGAATTGCGGCGCAATAATCACCCAAAGTGGAGAGAAGGCGAATCCTTTTGCGGCATTAAAAGGTTTAATTAAGCCATAATCATTGAATTATGGCTGACAAAACTCTCGGTTTATATTATAGTGTTGCACTAGCTATTTAGCGCAGTCTTAAATCAGTGGTGAATTGAATTAATCAGTGCACCAGTTCGTATGTAATTGAGATGATGTTTTAATCATTTTATTGGAGTTTATTATGGCAGTTCAGCAAAACAAAAAGTCACCATCAAAACGCGGTATGCACCGTTCACATGACTTTTTAAACAATCCACCATTAGCAGTTGAGCCTACAACAGGCGAAACACATTTACGTCATCACATTAGCCCAAGCGGTTACTATCGTGGTCGTAAAGTACTGTCAACAAAAGGCGAGTAATACACTTTAGATTAAGTCTAAAAGCTTCTAAGCTTGTTGAAAAGTTACTAAAAATTTTAACGCCGATCCAATCACTGGATCGGCGTTAGTTTTTTGTGGGATAGATGAACTAACCTTTAATTAACTACCAGTGTGATTAAAAACGATGGAAATAACTCTTGCAATTGACGCAATGGGTGGCGATCATGGCCCTCATGTCACAATACCAGCGGCACTTTTAGCGCTAGCGTCTGATGCGGAACTTAGCATCATACTAGTCGGCTTAAGTGCAGATATCGAGTCTGAACTCAAGGTACAAAAAGCTAAGACTGGACCACGTTTGCGCATTCATCATGCCAGTGAGTTAGTGGGCATGGACGAATCTCCTCAAGGCGCACTTAAAAACAAAAAAGACTCCTCAATGCGCGTGGCCATTAATTTGGTCAAAACGGGTGTCGCTAACGCCTGCGTCAGTGCTGGTAATACAGGTGCTTTAATGGCAACCGCACGTTTCGTATTGAAAACGTTACCTGGCATTGATCGCCCAGCAATTGCTGGCGTATTCCCAAGCCGTAAAGGCAAAACCTACATACTTGATTTGGGCGCCAATGCGGATTGCACGGCGGAGCAATTGTTGCAGTTTGCGGTGATGGGCAGCATGCTTGTGTCATGCGTTGAACATAAGGAAAATCCAAGCGTAGGTCTTCTTAATATTGGCTCTGAAGAAATCAAAGGTAATGAGGTAGTTAAGCGTACTGGAGAACTCCTGCGCGCAAGCCATTTAAATTTTTACGGTAACGTAGAAGGCAATGACATTTTTAAAGGTACGACCGATGTCGTAGTGTGTGACGGCTTTGTGGGCAATATTGCACTAAAAGCATCAGAAGGTTTAGCGCAAATGATGGGGCGATTCCTTGCCGAGGAGTTTAAACGCAATTGGCTGACCAAACTTATGGCCTTAATCTCAATGCCGGTGCTAAAGGCATTTAAAAAGCGTTTAGATCCTCGTCGCTACAATGGTGCTAGTTTTTTAGGTTTACGCGGTATAGTTGTGAAAAGTCATGGTGGCGCGGACAGCTTTTCCTTTTTACAAGCCATCCACACAGCCATTGAAGAGTCACGAAGTGGCGTGTTGCGCCGCATTACCGAACAATTAGAAATAGAACACATCCAAACGCAGGAAGCGCTTGATGTTAACCCGGACAACGCATGACAAATTCTAGAATCGCAGGCACGGGCAGTTATCTTCCAGAAAAAGTTCTGACTAATGCCGATTTAGAGCATATGGTGGACACTACCGATGAGTGGATATTTTCACGCACCGGCATACGCGAGCGTCATATTGTTGCTGACAATGAATTTACTAGCGACCTAGCCCTTCAAGCTGCGTACAAAGCGATTGAATCAGCAGGGATTAAGGCTGATGACATTGATTTAATCATTGTCGCGACGACGACTCCCGATAAAATATTCCCAAGTACAGCCTGTATTTTGCAACGTAAATTAGGCGTTTCTGGTTGTCCAGCCTTTGATGTGCAGGCGGTCTGTAGCGGTTTTGTTTATGCGCTAGCAACTGCTGATAACTTTATTAAAGCAGGCGCTGCTAAGTGCGCATTGGTGATTGGTGCAGAGTCATTTTCCCGCATCACTGACTGGACTGATCGCGGCAACTGTATTCTCTGGGGTGATGGTGCGGGGGCTGTGATACTTCAAGCAAGCCATGAGCCTGGCATTATCTCCACCCATTTACATGCTGATGGTAGCTATGAAAACATGCTTCATGTGCCACGCAAAAATGACATGAATAGCTGTGATACTGTTGTGATGGAAGGCAACGGCGTATTTAAAGTGGCCGTCAATACATTAGATGCCATTGTGGACGAAACGCTGGCAGCCAATGGCATGCAAAAATCAGATATCGATTGGTTGGTACCGCATCAGGCTAACATTCGCATTTTACAAGCCACCGCTAAAAAATTGAGTATGAGTATGGATCGTGTGGTGGTGACTGTTGATAAACACGGCAACACTTCTGCAGCTTCCATTCCACTTGCCCTTGATGTAGCGGTGCGTGATGGTCGCATTAAGCGCGGTGAAATTATATTGATGGAAGCTTTTGGCGGCGGTTTTACTTGGGGTTCAGCCCTTATTAAATATTAGTCTAGACGCACTAAGTCTATAATAAGCAATCTAAATTAAGTCCTTAAAAAATATAATGAATAAATTTGCATTTTTCTTTCCAGGCCAAGGCTCACAATCAGTAGGGATGATGGCGGGCTTTACTGAAGCCGGGCACGTTGCGGGCATTGTCCGTGACACCTTTACTGAAGCTTCCGATATTCTAGGCGCAGATTTTTGGGCTATGGCAACAGTGCCGAACGAGCAGATTAACGAAACCACAAACACACAACCGATTATGCTGATTGCCGGCGTTGCCACATGGCGTGCTTGGCAAGCGACTGCTAATAAACAACCTAGCATTTTGGCGGGACATAGCTTAGGTGAATATACGGCGCTGGTGGCTGCGGGCGCTTTGTCATTTAAAGATGCTTTACCATTGGTGCGCTACCGTGCTGAAGTGATGCAAAATGCTGTGCCAGTTGGCGTTGGTGCAATGGCAGCAATACTTGGTCTTGACGATGCTAGCGTCCGCGCTTTATGTTTAGAAGCTGCACAAAACGAGGTATTAGAAGCTGTTAATTTTAATTCACCCGGTCAAGTAGTGATTGCTGGCAATAAGGCGGCAGTAGAGCGTGGCATGGAGTTGGCAAAGGCTCAAGGCGCTAAGCGAGCATTGGCGTTGCCAGTCAGCGTACCTTCGCACTGCGCTTTAATGCAACCTGCCGCGGTTCAATTAAAAGCTTATCTAGAAAACGTGACGTTTAATACGCCAAGTATTGCTGTACTTCACAATGCTGATGTCGCCGCCTATAATGAAAGCGACAAAATTAAGGATGCGCTAGTACGCCAGTTATACAGCCCAGTGCGTTGGGTGGAAACTGTACAAGCCATTTATGCGATGGGCATTTCTCAAGCGGCTGAATGCGGCCCAGGCAAGGTGCTGGCAGGGTTGAGTAAGCGTATCGTGGCTGAGTTGCCGGCGACTGCTCTCACTAGTAATACTGCGCTAGAAGAATTTCAAGCACAATTAAATTAAATATAATTAATAAATTCAGAGGCTTACTATGTTAACTGGACAAATTGCTTTAATTACAGGCGCGAGCCGCGGAATTGGCGCTGCTATTGCACAAGCGCTAGGCGAACAGGGTGCCATCGTGGTCGGCACTGCCACTTCAGAAGCTGGAGCGCAGGCGATAAGCCAAGCATTTTCTAATGCCAACATTAAGGGCGAAGGCATGGCTTTAAACGTTAATGATGCTGCGCAAGTTGAAGTGACATTAAAAGCGATTGCCGAAAAATATGGTGATGTCAGTATCTTGGTCAACAATGCAGGCATTACGCGCGACACCTTGTTGATGCGCATGAAGGATGAGGATTGGGATGCTGTCATTGGCACCAATTTAACGTCGGTATTCCGCATGAGTCAGGCGGTATTGCGCCCAATGATGAAAGCGCGTACTGGCCGTATTATTAGCATTTCTTCAGTGGTCGGCCATATGGGTAATGCTGGGCAAACTAATTATGCTGCTGCTAAGGCTGGCATGACGGGCTTTACTAAGTCGCTAGCATCAGAAGTAGGCAGTCGTGGCATTACCGTGAATTGTGTAGCGCCAGGCTTTATCGATACCGATATGACGGCTGAGTTATCGGAAGAGATTACCAATAAAATGTTGGCGCGTATTCCCGCTGGCCGTTTGGGCAATGTAAAAGAAATTGCGGCAACTGTCGCATTTCTAGCATCACCAAGCGCAGCGTACATTACGGGCGAAACAATCCATGTGAACGGTGGCATGTTGATGGTGTAAGCTTAAGTTTATTTCATTATCGTATCGAGTTTTTGTTTAAGTATTTTGGCATTCTGGTTGAGTTTAGGTAGAATGTCGTCTTAGCTGTATTAAGCTATATTTTCAATAAAAGGGGTAATTAGATGTCTGACATCGAACAACGCGTTAAAAAGATTGTGGCTGAACAATTAGGTGCAAACGAAGCTGATGTTAAAAATGCTTCATCATTTGTAGATGATTTAGGTGCTGATTCACTCGACACAGTTGAGTTGGTAATGGCATTAGAAGAAGAATTTGACTGCGAAATCCCAGACGAAGAAGCAGAAAAAATCACTACAGTACAATTAGCGATTGATTACATCAATACAAACCTCAAGTAATTCCAAGTAAATCAAACATGGTCAGCAAGCCTCTTTATCAAAGAAGCTTGCTGCTTTTACCATTCGTTTCTTAATCCTATATAAGAGACAATCTTATGTCTAAACCTATGAATAAACGTAGAGTCGTCGTTACTGGCCTTGGTGTAGTTTCTCCTGTTGGTATTGGAGTTAAAGCTGCATGGGACAATATTATTGCTGGAAGATCTGGCATTGCACAAATTACTAAGTTTGATGCAAGCGCTTTTACCACCACCATCGCAGGTGAAGTAAAAGACTTTAATGTTGAAGATTTCATTCCAGCTAAAGATGCACGACGAATGGATACTTTTATTCAATACGGATTGGCTGCAGCGATTGAAGCGGTAAAAGACTCTGGCATTGTCGCCACTGAAGAAAATGCAGAACGTATCGGCGTTTCCATCGGTTCTGGTATTGGTGGCATGCAGAATATTGAAGATACTGACATTCTTTACCAAGCTTCAGGCCCACGTAAAATATCACCGTTCTTTATCCCTGGCACTATCATCAACATGATTTCAGGTAATCTGTCGATTATGTTTGGCTTTAAGGGCCCTAATGTAGCTATCGTCACAGCTTGCACGACGGGGACTCATTCAATTGGTGATGCTTCACGCATGATTGAATACGGTGATGCGGATGTGATGATTGCAGGGGGAGCGGAAGCTGCAATTACTCGCCTAAGCGTAGGTGGATTTGCTTCTTCACGTGCATTATCAACGCGTAATGATGATCCAGCAACGGCAAGTCGTCCTTGGGATAAAGATAGAGACGGCTTTGTGATAGGTGAGGGCGCTGGTGTCATGGTGTTAGAAGAGTATGAACACGCTAAAAAACGTGGTGCTAAAATATATGCTGAGTTAAGTGGCTATGGCATGAGTGCTGATGCTTACCACATGACAGCCCCGAATATGGATGGACCACGCCGTTCGATGCGTAATGCTATGCAAAATGCAGGAATTAATGTGGATGCTGTAGAATTTATCAATGCCCATGGCACATCAACACCCCTAGGTGATTCCAATGAAACCAATGCGATTAAAGCCGCTTTTGGTGACCATGCAAGCAAGTTAGTCGTGAACTCGACCAAATCAATGACAGGTCATCTATTAGGCGGTGCAGGTGGCTTAGAATCAGTATTTACTGTTCTTTCTATCTACAATCAAGTATCACCACCAACAATCAATATTTTTAACCAAGACCCTGAGTGTGATTTAGACTTCTGCGCAAATACTGCGCGTGATATGAAGATTGAATATGCATTGAAGAATAACTTTGGATTTGGTGGCACAAACGGCAGTCTAGTATTTAAAAAAATCTAGTCGATGCACTAAACACGACGTTGCCGATAGCAACAGAAAAGCCTGCGCAACCACAACACGCAGGCTTTGCTTTTTCAACTAGTCTATTACCTTAGGCTATGGTTTAATTCAAGTTCATGGCATCTATTCATACATATTTAATTAACGGTGATTTTAACCAAGTCATCTCCCCGCTAGACCGTGGCTTTGCCTATGGCGATGGTGTTTTCCGTACTATGCTTGTCCGTAACGGCGTGCCTGAAAGTTGGCCACAGCACTACCAGAAATTAGTGGCTGATTGTGCTGTCATTGGTATCGTTTGCCCTAGTGCTGAGCTATTAATGGGTGATATACAACAGTTATTTCCGATTACCCATGCCCCTATTGATACAATAGAAATCGCTAAGGTAATTATTAGTCGAGGTGAAGGTGAGCGCGGTTACGCACCTCCGTCAATTACAATGCCAACGCGCGTTGTCATTAAGTCAGCCGCTAGCGTTTATGCTACAAAAAACTATAGCACTGGCGTTGACTTGCATCTATGCGAAACACGTCTGGCAGATCAGCCTAAGCTCGCGGGTATCAAACACTTAAATCGCCTTGAAAATGTGATGGCCCGCATGGAGTGGCGCGATGAAAGCCTGTTTGATGGTGTTTTACGAGATCAAGAAGGTAATGTGATTGAATGCACCATGAGCAATCTCTTTGCTCGATTTGGAACGAAGTTAACCACCCCTGATTTAAGCCATTGTGGGGTTGCAGGTATTACTCGGCAACGTATTATGGCACTAGCACACACATTAGATTTAGAGGTAACGGTCGCAACACTTTCATTAGAGCGCTTATTGCAAGCGGATGAAGTGATAATTTGTAATAGCCTCTATGGCGCTTTTCAAGTCCGTAGCCTAAATCAGAAAGTATGGCTACAACTTAATCTAGCCGAAAACGTCAGGGCTGCACTTGCCTATGCTTAAAAAGATCAAACGCCGATTGTTGTTAACGACCTTTGTGGCCTTACTGCTAGGCGCAGGGTTAACTTATTACGCAATCTCTTCACTTAGATTGCAACCGTCTAGTCAGGAAATTGTGATTCAGCCTAAGAGCGGCTTAAGGAGTATCGCTAGCCAGTTGGTAGCGCAGGGCGTACTGAAAGAACCTTGGCGTTTTATCTTGTTAGCGAAGCTCTTAAATAAGCAGTCCTATTTACAGGCCGGTGATTACACGCTCAATAAAAACATTACGCCGTATCAATTACTGCTGTCGCTTAACCATGGTAGAACCACTCAGGGTGGTGTTACCTTTATTGAGGGGCGCACTTTCTCTCAAATGCTTGTTAAGCTAGAAGTGAATGATGCGGTCAAGCAAACCATTACCACAATGTCAGAAGCTGAAATACTTAAGCAGATTGGCGCGCCATATAAAGTGGCGGAAGGATTATTCTTTCCTGATACCTATTACTTCGATCGCAATACTGAAGACACAGTCTTATTGAAACGTAGCTATACTGCCATGCAGGCTAAACTGGCTAAGGCTTGGGCTACCCGCGATGAAAATCTTCCTTATAAAAATAGCTACCAAGCGCTCATTATGGCTTCCATTGTTGAAAAAGAAACGGGCAGGGCAAGCGAACGTCCGATGATTGCAGGCGTATTTATCAATCGCTTGCGGATTGGCATGCGACTACAAACTGATCCCACAGTTATTTATGGCATGGGCGTGCAATTTGATGGCAATATCCGTAAAAAAGATTTAATGGCCGATACCCCTTACAACACTTATACGCGTGACGGTCTGCCGCCAACACCTATCGCTATGCCTGGTATCGCGTCAATTGAAGCGGCATTACATCCAGCTAAGACTAAAGCACTGTATTTTGTAGGAAAAGGAGATGGTAGCCACGCTTTTTCTAACAACCTTGACGATCATAATCGTGCGGTTGTTCATTATCAATTAGGAAATAAACATTAACTTATGAGCGGAAAGTTTATTACATTAGAAGGGATGGACGGCGCTGGGAAAAGTACGCATATCCCAAACATTATCAAAATCTTACAAGCTAGAGGTTGCGAGGTAGTGTCAACTCGCGAGCCAGGTGGTACTGTACTTGGTGAACGTTTACGAGAACTTTTACTACATGAACCGATGCACGCTGAAACTGAAACGTTATTAATGTTTGCTGCGCGCCGTGAGCATATTGCTACCGTGATTGGACCAGCGCTAGCCCGAGGTGCCTACGTACTATCAGATCGATTCACGGATGCAACCTATGCCTACCAATCTGGCGCTAAAGGTGTGCCCGTTACAAAAATTCAAATTTTGGAACAATGGGTGCAATCTGAATTGCAGCCAGATGTCACACTGTTATTTGATGTGCCAGTAGAAGTAAGCATGCAAAGACTCGCAGCAACACGCGTGCCAGATAAGTTTGAACGTGAGGATGCAGATTTTTTCAGTCGTATTAGGCAAGCTTATTTACAGCGCGCTCAAGAAAATCCGGCGAGATTTAGAGTCATTGATGCCAGCGTTGCTTTAACAGAGGTAGTTGCCAATGTTGAAGCCATTCTTGCCACTATTTAGTATTGGTGATTAATCAGAATGTCTAGTTTAAGCAAACTTTACCCTTGGCAAACTCAGGTCTGGCAGCATCTCAATCAGGATGCGCAGCGTATGCCACATGCCCTGCTTCTGCATGGAAGATCAGGGATTGGGAAGTATGATTTTGCACGCCACTTTAGTCAGGCACTGCTGTGTGTAGATAAGAATAAACAAGGATTTGCCTGCGGTCATTGTTCTAGTTGCAATTGGTTTAATGACGACAGTCATCCAGATTTTCGTTTATTAAGCCCAGAACAAGAAGTTGAAGCTGAAGATGAGGTTGTTTCAACCAAAAAAACCAAGAAGAAAACACAGATTTCAGTAGCTCAGATTCGCGATCTTGCTGGCTTTCTAAGTCTTTCTAGCCATCGTAGCGGCGGTTTGCGCATCGTATTAATACATCCAGCAGAAGCCTTGAATTTAGCTTCGGCGAATGCATTATTGAAAATGTTAGAAGAGCCCGCTGATGGCGTCGTTTTTATCTTGGTTGCCCATCAAATTCAACGGTTGTTGCCAACGATTATCAGTCGCTGCCAAAAAATTAGCATGCCGATTCCTGATGAAGCGCAAGCCATGGTGTGGTTGGAAGAGCAGGGCGTAGTAAATGCTAAGCAGCAGTTAGCCTACTTAGAAGGCTCGCCTATTAAAGTGTTTTCTGAGCAGTCGCAGTTCAATCAATTATCTGAAATTTGGCGATTATTAGCGATGGCAAATAAGTTAGAACCACACATCGCTGCGCCCGCTTTAATTGCTAATTCAGTAGAGTCTGGCATCATTGCGTTACAAAAGTGGCTATATGACCTCCTAGCGATGCGACTAGGGCAACATAATCGTTATCACCTAGCACATGCAGATGTGTTGAAAGTGTTGGCTGAAAAGGTAAACTTAGACCGATTATTCGTATTGCAAAAAAAATGTAATGAACTTCGCAAGCTTGCCTTGCATCCATTGAACCATGAACTGCAAATGGAAAGCTTACTGCTAGAGTACACGCGTGCATTTAGCTCTAAATAAAGAATGAACATTAATTAATGGATCCAAATTAGAAACATCATGCTTGTAGACTCTCATTGCCACCTGAATTTCCCTGAACTTTTAGCCAACTTGCCTGCAATTAAGGAAGCGATGAAGGCTAATGAAGTAGGGCATGCATTGTGTATTTCAGTCACTTTACCTGACTTTCCACAAGTGCTTGCCTTGGCTGAGTCCAATGCTAACTTCTTCGCCTCAGTCGGTGTTCATCCAGACTACGAAAACATTGAAGAACCTACTGTTGCAGGCTTACTGCTCCTAGCAAATCATGAAAAAGTGGTGGCTATTGGTGAAACTGGACTTGATTATTTTAGGCTGACGGGTGATTTAGAATGGCAGCGCACTCGTTTTCGTACTCATATTCAAGCCGCAATCCAGTGTGGAAAACCATTGGTAATCCATACACGCAATGCGGCAGCAGATACGCTACGCATAATGCGTGAAGAGAACGCCCAAAAAGTAGGGGGTGTCATGCATTGCTTCACCGAAAGCTTAGAGGTTGCGTTAGAAGCGATTGAGCTTGGATTTTACATCTCATTTTCTGGGATTGTAACTTTTAAAAATGCAGTAGCCATTAAAGAAGTTGCACGACAAGTCCCTTTGAGTAGAATGCTGATCGAAACAGACTCACCTTATCTAGCGCCTATTCCTTATCGAGGAAAAACCAATCAGCCTAGTTATGTAAAGCATGTGGCAGAGGAAATTGCCAAATTGCGTGGCATTAGTTTTGAAGAGGTAGCGACAGCGACCACTGAAAATTTCTTCCAATTATTTAAACATGCTCATGCTTAAGTGTGGAATATCAGGCTGATTAATACTATTTATTTAATTGTAATTCAAAGGGTTAGATGGAAATATTAATGTTAGGTGTTGGTTCAAGTGCAGGCACGCCCATGCTGGGATGTCATTGTGACACCTGCACCTCAACGGACACTCGTAATAACAGAACGCGCTGCTCTAGTGTTATTACGCTAGATAATGGCAAGGTAATATTGATCGATACTGGCCCAGACTTGCGATTACAGTCACTTAGGGCAGGGTTGACGCACCTTGATGCTGTTCTTTACACGCATACGCACGCTGATCATATCCACGGCATTGATGATTTACGTGCATTTTGTCAAATTCAACGCGCCCAAATACCACTTTATGGCAGCCATGAAACGGTGGCGCATATTGAGGGTAAGTTTGGCTATACCTTGCGTGAACCTAGTAACTTTTGGGATCTACCGGTGTTAAAAGCAAATGCCGTAGATGGGCCATTTGATTTATTTGGGCAAACCATCATTCCAATCCCGCTCAAGCATGGAAACAGTGACATATATGGCTATCGGGTAGGCGATATCGCATATTTAACGGATGTCTCTTTAATTCCAGAGAGCTCACTCTTATTGCTACAAGGCCTAAAAGTGTTGCTGCTAGACTGCTTACGCCCAACAACACACTATACGCATATTAATTTGGAACAAAGCTTGGAATATGCAAGTCTGATTAAAGCAAAATCGACGTATTTGATTCATATGACACACCAATTAGAGTATGTCGATTTATCAGCACAACTGCCTGACAACGTCTTTGTTGGCTATGACGGCCTTAAGGTAAGCGCTACTTAGTATTGTTAGTAACCTTGTTTAGCTAAACCTGCGTTTGGTTATGCTAATCCTTAGTAAAGTGAGATAATATTGCAGTCCTTAGGAGATCAATAAAATGCAATTAAGTATTAAAAAAATATGCTTTAGCTTTGCAATGGCAACTTTGCTCGTATCTGCAGTCACTTCAGTTCAAGCTGCTACAACCTATACCGAAGATGAGTTTTTAAATAAATTCAGTGGCAAGACTCAGAAAGTGATTGCTGAGAAATTGGGTGCTCCATTTAAAAAAGAATTGTCAGTAAAGCCTACTGGCGCATCAACAGTACTTGGTCAAGCTGGTGTTGAAGAAAAAGGTTCTAAACGTGTGACTGTTGAAATGTGGTATTACAAAAATATTGTTCGCTACGATCCTAAACATACATACAAAGAAACT
>SESD01000128.1_pt1 | contig 45102 bp, 55 predicted proteins | sample 3171411 | NCBI WGS metagenome assembly SESD01 (sample SAMN06051880, study PRJNA518727) | freshwater metagenome | biome: subpolar coniferous forest; feature: holomictic lake; material: water; isolation source: holomictic Lake 442, 16.5 m depth | place: Canada: near Kenora, Ontario | collected...
CATCTAGTTTTTTTGTGTGCATTTACGCAATACATCTCAAATATCTTACACTTACAAATAAATAGGTAAAAATGTGAACATGAATAGACAACAAGGTTTTACCCTGATTGAATTGGTCATGGTGATAGTAATTTTAGGTATTTTAGCCGCAACGGCATTACCTAAGTTTGCAAATATGCAGGTTGATGCCCGTTTATCCACTTTAAACGCTACACTCGGCGCCGTAAATTCGGCAGCAGCGGTAGCTCATGCTCAAGCATTGCTAAATAACCAATTAGGGGCGACCGGCTCCATTACCATGGAAACAGGCGCAGTATCACTAGTTTATGGCTATCCTGCAGCTACCGCAGTCGGCATTCAAGCAGCGCTAAACCTTTCTTCTGACTTTACTGTCACTCCTGTTAGTGGAGGAGCCACTCTTACAATTGATGTGGCCCACGCAACAACACCTGCAACTTGCAGGATTACCTATACGGCTGCTACCAGTGCAACTGTCCCGGCAACCTCCGCAACTATTACTTCAGGCTGCTAAAATTTGTCTTGACTGGTATATTTAGCTCAGCAAAATGACTGACTTGAGCAATCAAGAAGGTTTCACGCTTGTTGAGCTAGTCATGGTTATTGTAGTTCTAGGTATACTCTCTGCAACCGCATTACCGAAGTTCTTTTCTATTTCCAGTTATCAGCAACAAGCTTTTTTTGACGATACACTTAGTGCGGTCCGCTATGCACAAAAAATGGCCGTAGCCACAGGTTGCAAGGTACAAGTATCGATCAATGCAAATGCCTATGTTTTGAACCGCCCCGCTAATCGTAGCCAATGCTTAAGCAACACTGCAGTTTTTTCTCTGCCTGTTCGCAATCCGGCAACCGGTGATACTTCTTATACCTACAGCCAAGCTGGGGTCTCTTTAACATCAAATCACTCTACTTTTTATTTCGACGCTCTCGGAAGGGCCTCAGCCAATGTCCTATTAACAGTTGCCGGTGTCAAAACCATTACTGTAGTTAGTGAAACCGGTTTTGTTTATGGACTCTGACGCTCTTACCAATAAGCGTTATCAATCTGGTGTAACGCTGATAGAACTAATCCTGTCTATGGTCATTATCAGCATCGCTGTTACTGGCACTTTTTCGGCCATAAATCTTACTGTCAGACACAGCGCAGACCCTGTTGTTCAATATCAGGGAATAGCGATTGCCGAAGCGTATCTGGAAGAGATTCTTTTGCAGCCTTATGTTGATCCCAACGGCACGGATGTTGGTGAAACTCGCGCCAGCTTCGACGATGTTGTCGACTATAATGGCTTGACAGACGTCGGAGCGCATAATCAACAAGGCGTTTTACTGAGTAACTTGTCTGCTTACCATGTAAATGTTGCTGTTGTTGATCAAACAATCTCAAGTATGGCTGCGAAAGAAATTACAGTCGACGTAACAGGTCCCGGCGCCTCAAAACTTGTTCTGATTGGTTATAAGTTTTTATATTAACTGATGATCCGATATAAATATCAAGGCTTTACCTTAATCGAATTAATTATGGTGATCGTCATTGTTGGCATTTTGGCAACCATAACGACTAAAATTATTACGTTCCCGGTAAGCAGTTACCTTGATCTACAACGCCGCACGACACTCGTTGACACCGCCGAACTAGCTTTAAGACGTATGCAGAGGGATATTCGTCGGTCTCTACCCAACAGTGTGCGCATTACCGGCGGGGGTACGGTGATTGAACTATTGCATGTCGAGGAAGGTGGGCGTTATCGGGCTGGCCTGGATATAAACGCCGCCGCAACTGCCGGTTTGTGTTCAAGCAACCCAGCGGGGGATATTTTGGATTTTACTCTGGCTGATAATTGTTTTGAAGTAATTGGTAATTTAAAAGTTTTTAATCCACAAGCGACTGCGGGAGAATCTCTGGTTATTTATAATCTGGGCAACTTGTCTGCGGATGCTTATGCTGGCAGCAATCAAACAAAGATGATCAATTCAAGCAATGGCAAAGTAATCAACTTTAATACCTTTAGATTTCCGTTCAACTCGCCACAACAACGTTTTTTTATTATCGATACACCTGTCACCTATCTTTGCACCAATAACCAATTATTACGTTATTCCGGCTATGCAATTAGCGCAACTCAACCCAACCCACCAACTGGCGTCATTGGTCAATTGCAGGCCAACAAAATAGCGAGTTGTAGCTTTATTTACGACCCCGGCACCGCAGCTCGCTCTGGCTTAGTGACCATAAAAATCACCCTGACGGATACAGTCGGAGAGTCCGTGCAACTCATGCAGCAAATCCATGTGGATAATGTACCGTGAATAACTATCCTGATAAATTGCTAATAAAATTCTTTAACAAATTCAGGACGAACGTTAAATTATTGGAACGTCAGCGAGACCAGGAACACGATAAAGTTCTTCAGTCTACCCCCAGATATCGTCCCAAGGCACATAATCAGCAAGGCTTTACTTTGATTATGGCCATTTTTATTTTAGTGGTTTTGGGTTTGCTGGGCGGTTATATGGCAAGACTCAGTGGTGTACAAAATGCAACCTTAACTTATGCCGTTCAAAATGCCAGAGCATACCAGGCCGCTAAAGCCGGCTTGGATTGGGCTCTGGCCAAAATAAGCTCAGGCGGTACCTGCCTGGATGTGAGTTCACAATCGGCGTTAACTTTTCCTGACATGCCCGGATTTACGGTCAGCTTGACCTGCACATTGACACCTTTTCAAGAAGGTAACAATAGCCAGGGCATTTACCAAATAAATGCACTCAGTGAGTTTGGTGCTTATAACGGAATCGATTACGTATCCAGAGGAACCGAAGCGTCAACAGTAAAATAAATAATGTTAAATCTAGTGCACTACACTCGACAAGTTCCACATCGGCAAAAAGATACCCAGTGCCAATACAAGCACCATCATGCCGATGATTACGATTAATATGGGCTCAATCACGCTGGCTATGTTTTTTAATTCCTGATCAACTTCCGCTGCGTAAAAATCGGCAACTTCCAAGAGCATATCACTGATATTTCCAGTTTCCTCACCCACCATCATCATTTGCACAACTAACGGCGGAAACAGATTTGTACTTCTGGCCATACGACTGATAGAGTCGCCTTTTTCGATTCCGACACGCATTTGGCTTAGCTTGGAAGCAATATAGCTATTTCCAATGGCATCAGAAACGATAGTAATACCCTGAATCAGCGGCACACCAGAGCTTAACGTCATGGCAAATGAACGCGAAAAGCGCTCCATAGTTGAGCGCTCCACAATACTTCCCACTCCTGGAATACGCAGTGTCAACCAATCCCATTGCAAGCGCCCTTCAGGACTATTGATATATTTAATAATCACCGTAGTTAAAATCATCAGACCCCCAAGCATATAAGGCCAATAACTGACGGTAAAATTAGAAACAGACATCAGCAGCTTGGTTTGCCAAGGTAATTCCGCCTGCATCTTGTCAAATACACTTTTGAATGAAGGAATCACATAAATATTAATGACCACCATAGCGATACTGATGGCGACAATCACCATAATCGGATAGCGGAATGCCGATTTGATCCGGCTTTGGGTTTCCTTTTCCCGTTCCAGATAGTTGCAAATTTGCAAAAATGCCTGATCCAGTTCTCCACTGGTCTCTCCGACATGCAAAATATTGATAAATAGAGGACTAAACACTTTCTTATGATGATTCATTGCCTGACTTAGGGACGAGCCAGACTCAAGGCGTCTGGCAATATCTTTCAGCGCTTCCGCCAATGCTTCATTACGTGTTGACTCAGTTAGGCTTCGCAAGGCTCTAATCAGGGGCACGCCCGCTTTAGACAAGCTATACATTTGCCGGCTAAATAACATCATATCGGTAATACTCAGACTATCTAACGCACGCCAATGATTAAATTGCTCGATTAAATCAGAATTAATAACTGTTTGAGTAATAGACACTGGGACCAAGCCACGGCTGCTGAGAATTTGAGCCGCGAGAAAACGGTCTTTGGCTTCAAGAACATTAGTGACCAGTTGGCCATCAGCATTACGGGCCGTGCATTTGAAATGTGACACCTTATTCACCAGCTCCGGTAATGCGTAATACCTCAGCTACCGTGGTAATACCCTGTTCAGCATACTCGGCAGCGCAGGATATAAAACTGACATAGCCAGGGGTTTGTATGGCGGCCTGAGTAAAACCGGCAGAGTCGTTACGCCGTAACGCATCCAGAGTTTCCGTCCGAAGATCAAGCAATTCATAAACACCAATCCTGCCTTTGTAACCCGTATGGCTACATTGGTGACACCCGCGACCGTGTTTGAAAACCACATGGGCATAATCTTTATGTTGGGAATTTTCTAACCAGATGAGCTGTCCAGGTTCTATTTCTACTGGTTCCACACAATATTCACAAATTCTGCGTACCAGCCGTTGGGCTATAATCACTCTTAAAGCACTGGCTAAAATATAACCTTCAACTCCCATATCCAACAAACGGGTAGCGGTTTCAATCGCGCCATTGGTGTGTAAGGTAGAGAACACCAAATGGCCAGTAATTGATGCACGAATGGCAATTTCTGCCGTCTCATTATCGCGCATCTCACCAACCAGGATAATATCAGGATCCTGACGCAAAGCTGATCGTAATATACTCGCAAAAGTAAGCCCAACTTTTTCATTAACCTGCGCTTGATTGACTCTTGGCAAGCTGTACTCAACCGGATCTTCGGCGGTAATAATTTTGGTTTCCGGCTTGTTGACTTCGTTCAGTGCTGCATAAAGTGTTGTAGTTTTGCCGCTACCGGTAGGACCTGTTACCAAAATCAAACCATGAGGACTTTTGATGTGTTTTCGAAATCGGGTAAGAATAGTTGTCGGTATACCCAAATGATCCAGATTTAAAAGCCCGTGCGAATGATCCAGCAAGCGCATTACCACGGATTCGCCATGTTGGACCGGTAACATGGAAATCCTGACATCAATGGTTCGACCTTTCACCCGGATATTAAAGCGGCCATCCTGTGGCAACCGTTTTTCGGAGATATTAAGCCCGGCTATCAGCTTTAAACGGATAACCACCGCCGAGGCGATATTGACCTCATCAAGCACTTGCTCGATTAAAACACCGTCAACCCGCTGCCGGATACGCAATACTTTTTCATCGGGTTCAATATGAATGTCAGAGGCCTTGGCTTGAACGGCATCTTCAAATAATGATTGCAAGAGCTTGACGACCGGCGCATCGGTAACCTCTTCAGACGTCAGCAGCGACGTGAGATCAATATCATTTTCTGACAGTTCACTTCGCAGCTTTCCTGCCAGCACACCAATTTCGGCTGTGCGTCGGTAGATTTGATCAATGGAAGCCAGCAAATCTGATTCCCTGACCACCGCTACCCGAATGGATTTTTTAAGCAGCCTCGTTAATTCATCCAGCGCCATTAAATCGGTTGGATCGGCCATTGCCAGAAGCACATCAGCGGCATTATTCTCCAACAGCATGACGCGAAAGCGCCTAGCCATGCTCTCCGGTAAAATCTTAACTGTCTCAGTGCTTCTTGGATGCCGCGTAATATCCAGAAACGGGATTTGTAATTGCCGTGACAGGAAATTAAGCAAATCGGTTTCTTTGATAAAATTAAGATCGATCAGCGTACGTCCCAGTTTTCTGCCGGTCTTTTTTTGTTCGGCCAAGGCCGATAGCAATTGGTCATGGGTTATAACCCGGTTTTGAACCAGCAAATCGCCTATACGAATTTTTTTGGTAATATCCATGACTATTTATATTTGAAAGGTTAGAAACTAAGAGTCTTTATTTCCAGCGTGGCTGAGCATCCAATGCTTTTACGCGCTGTTGACTGGCATCAATATCGTTTTGCCAGTCGTTATCGCTATTAACCAATGTCGCTTTAAGCAAAATGACCAGTTCTGTTTTTACGCTATTACCGGTGTTAACTCTAAACAAATTACCAATGTACGGAATCCTGGAAAACCCGGAGACGCCTTCTTTATTTTCATCAATGGAACTCTGCATTAAGCCACCCAAGACAATAATTTGACCATTACTGGCCTTAACAATGCTGTCTGATTCCCTGATAGTACTCTTCGCTGTAGGCACAGAAGAAGTTTTGTCGGTACCATCAATTCTATATTCTCTATTTAGACTTTCCACTTTAGTAATGGAGGGATGAATATGTAATGAGATATCGTCGTTATCGTTTATTTGCGGTGTAACATCCAGCGCTATACCGGAAAAAAACGCTGACAAAATCGGCGCAGGCTGAACCAGATTACCACTAACACCACCGCCCGACAGACCAGGTGAAACACCGGTGACAAAGCTTTCATCTGTGCCTACTTTGATGATGGCTTGTTGATTATTTAACGTAGAAATCCGCGGACTGGAAAGTACATTGGTTTTGCCTTGCGACTCAAGCAAGGTAACGACAGCAGTAAAATCTCCTGCAGTAAAACTACCTGCACGTGAAGCCAAGGTATATAACCCTCCGGTAAACGCAGGTAGTGCAGCCCCCATTCCTTCCCTGATAATGCTTTTCCATTCCACACCATCTTGATGGCTGTCATTAAGAACCACTTCCAGTATCTTGGCTTCAAGAATTACCTGTCTACTTATCTGATGCTGGGTTGTATTTAAAAAACTCTCAATTTCACGTAATTGCATCGGTTTTGCGCGAGCAATAACAATACCGGATTGCCGATTAACAACCACGGTAGCTTCCTTGTCGACAGCAATCAGCGTTCTCAATGCTTCTTCAAGCTCTTTCCAGAAATCCGTTTGTGTGGTGGTGGTAATAGAACTGCCAGATGATCGCGTGACTGCAGGGCTGGGGCCCGCCGGTTGTTGCGTTAAACCACCCGACTGTTGCTGCATTATGCTTTGGCCCTGCTGACTACCGGAACCTGTAGACGAGCCACCAGTCTGTCCGGAAGATACATAGGTATTTGATTTTCCCTCGCGCAATAAATCCAGGCGATCAATCTTGAAAGTTTTAGTTTGTAAGGTTGACGGATAAATGATGTAACCGATATCGGTTTTTTTATAATCATAGCCGTAGACTTTTTGTACTGCATCGAGAATCTGCGCGATATTGACGTTTTTTAATTCCAGTGAAATGGTTCCTCTGACCTCAGGATGTACCAACATATTATCTTCAGAATCAACCACAAGCCCCATAAAAAACTCACGCGCATCGACCTCATGAACAGACACATTAAGCGGATGATTTACCAAGTATCTGGAGGAGGCCGACGGCAGCTTTAAATCAGGCGCCTGAATATTCTGTGCAACCGAGGGTAACGGTTTGCGGGGCATCGGGGAAGATACAGGAAATGCTTCGGCAAATTGATTAGACTTTGGTTGCGGCAAAATCGAACAAGAAGTCAGAAGTAACGATAAAGCGATATTAATGACGGGGTTGTTTTTAGTCATTGTAGGCATGTCTTTGGGTTTATTGGGACTTGTAAGGACGTTGCAACAATTGCAATGTTTTGATGATGCCATTCTGATTAATGGTGACCGCGTTTTTACTGATTTTAATAATTTTTATGTTAGCTGAGATAGACTGGCCTTGTTTCGCCTGGATTCCATTAATGGTTGCCCATCTGGCTTTAGAGGTAATCCAGATCGCAGACAATCGGGGTTGCTCTTCAATATTAGCTATCGCAGCCTCGACATGTGTCGGGTAATCAGGCTGAGTAGGATCTCTAAACTCAGCGTGAATTTGAAATGAGCTGAAAGTTAGTACAATTAAGTTAAATAGTTTTTTAAACACCAAGCCAATCCTTTTCAAAACTAAGCGTGACTATATGGACAGTGATTTCAGCCATGGGAAACTCTTTAACCTGATAATCAAAACTCTCCCAGATAATAGCCCAAGGTAGATTTTCCAAAGTTTTAAGGTAATTAAGCGTATCAGTATATTTACCAGTAAAGGTCATCACCAGTCCATGCTTATAGATAGGGAAATTTTGCTGCTTCTCAGCCAGCAAGGTTGTAACTGGCAAGGTACTCAATTTAATCAAGGTCAGCTCTTGATTCTGTTTTAGCATATCGTTCAATGCTTTTGCCATTAACGATGGCGGCACAAATTTTTTATTGCCCTGCATGACCTGGTCTTGCAAATGACCGTATTGGGCTTTTAACTTATTTAGTTTATTCTGATTATCGGCATTAGGATCGATGTTACCACCGACTTCAAGTTGGGTTGTAATTTCCTGTTGACTACTTATTTGCTTATTGAGGCTGATTAATTCTTGCTTGAGTGTGGCTTGTTTTAACGCAACAGATTGGTAAAAAAAATGATCCCAACTACCCCATAAAGCGGCTAGAATTGTGACAACCACAATAACTCTCTCGCGTGGAGTAAGGCTTTGGAATCTTTCCTGGAGATTATTGAGCATGATCTGTTATCGTTAAAGGCTGCTCGGAACTACTAAGTGTATAGTCCATCTGTCCTATTATTTTGGTAGACGGTTGCAAAAGCAATTTGGCAAATGTTTGACCTTTGAATACCGGTTCTTGTTGTAATTTTTGCAATGTCTGTGCAATTTGTTCCGGTTTGAAAGTGCTACCCTCAAGCCTTAAGTTTCTATTTCGGTTATCAATGTGAATTGCTGTTAACCAGACATCGGAGCTAAATTGATTGGCTAAACCCTGTAGATAAACCGAAAAACCTTGCGACAGAATTGATTCCCTGCCACCAAGCAAATGCAACGTTTGTTCTGCTTGAAGGATGTTATTTTGCCATTGCTCGATTTCACCGATTAATTGCTCATTAAGTTGTAGGCCGGGCCTTTTCGATAATAGCTCATTGACCCGAACTTGTTGCTGATCAAGAGTTAACTGTGCTTGATGCAACTCAGTTTCGGTGGCGCCAATATTCCACAATAAATAAGCACTAAAACTTGTACATGACCCAATCATGGCCGCCAAAACCAACGTGGTCAGCTTGATACCAGATTGTTTTTGATGTTTAAGAATTTCGCTATATAAATTGACCTGCTGCATTACAGAGCTTCCACTGCATAGCGTAAAGTTGCGCCAATCACTCCTGCGCACTTTGATTGAGTGCTGTCATCCAACAAAATATCACAGTCAACAATCGCCGAAAGATCCATGACTCTAGCGGTAATACTATGATTGTCATTAAGAATATTTAATAACTGCTGGGTATTTTCCGCCAACGGAATGACTGCCAACCCGGAAATAGGCGGCATATTGTAATAACTTTCAACGTAATCCAGTGACCGCTGTATTTCCAGGGCCAAATTATTTTGTTCAATGCTATTCTGAGTATCGTTGCCGCTATTATAGGAAGCTAAACCTAAATCCCGGTAACCAATGTCAAAATTGCGCGACAGGTATATTCTTCCTTCTTTTTGTATCAAGATGGTTCCTGAAGACTCATGGAGCATGAGCACCGCAACTCCCCGCTGATTCTCAGGAAGTAGAACAGCCAGATTGCGCAAAACTGTTTCTTGAATATCAATCACTTTCAGCTGCAAACCAGCATGGGTAGATTTATCGGCCAGTTCCTTGATCAACTCCTGCGGACTGACAACCACTTCCAACATATTAGTGCTAGTTGCACGCATCGAAACCGGAACAGGATAATAATCGATAACTGCTTTGTCGATAGAGAAATCAATAAGATCACTGATTTTCCAGCGTATGGCTTGGCTCATTTCATCATCAGCCACTGCGGGGGCCTCAATGTTAATGCGACGGTAATTATCAGCGGTAAGAAGTAAATGGCAGTCGTAATTAACTAGATGATACCGAGTAACAAGATCGCGCAGTAACTCTGGCTGATCGTTAACATTCAGTATCGAAATAAATTCACAATAATTAAGTCTAAGCTTGTTATTGTCTACATAATTGGAAACAGCGACAGCAATGCCATCCGGTAAATAACTAATACCAACAAATCCATTATTTTGTAATTTTTTTCCCAATAGTTTTTGTAGCAATTGCACTTCATCTCATCCAAATCGCTTTATATATATCATGATTATATATTATATTTTATATATTATAATATTTATTATATATAACTAAGGCGAGCTAGACCAGAAAACTACAACCCATTGGGCAATAATTAGATGACTATGAATCCCAATGAAATAATTTTAAAACACCAAGAGATTTTTTTATAATAAACTTCGCTATTTAATAACCTGGCTTTACTTTTAAATATAACGAGAAAGCATTAGTAACAACCCACCTGCAAAAATCCCTGCCAGCACGTCATCCAACATAATACCCAGACCGCCACGCACCTGGCGATCAAGCCAACTGATCGGCCAGGGTTTAAGTATGTCAAAGAATCTAAACAGAACAAAACCCAACACCATCGTTTGCCAGTTACAGGGCACCAGCCACATCGTTATCAAATAACCAGCAATCTCGTCCCAGACAATGCCGCCAAAATCATGTTCAGCCAGCTTTTTTGCAGCAATATCACAAATCCAGATACCGGCGATCGTCACCATAAGCGTCAACGAGCTATATACGATTAAATTGGTTTGCGCAAACAGCCAGTAAACAGGAATGGCCGCTATGGTACCGAAAGTTCCGGGCGCTTTTTTAGCCAAGCCAGAGCCAAATCCAAAAGCCAGAAATAAAATAGGATCAGACAGGATCTGACTGGGTGTCAGTTTGTTTTTACCCAACTGGGTATTAAGAAAAATGCTCAAAGCCTTTTACCTCTATGAATTGGATTTTACCGGACTTATTAAGACGTAATCCCGGCTCGCTTTCTATGACACCTATTTTCGTAGCAGGAACTGTCAACGATCCTACACGCTCAGGACTTACGGTAAAACACAGTTCATAATCATCCCCCGCAGTTAGCGGCATCGACCAATCTCCAGTGTCATCAATATAAGTTTGAACTACTTTTGACAAAGGCAACGCACTCCAGTCAAGACAGGCTCCCAGGTGGCTTTGCTCAAGAATATGCCCCAAATCACCGACCAAGCCATCCGATAAATCGATACAGGCATTGGCAACGCCGAGTAAGTCTTGCCCTGCCTGACTTTGCGGATCAGGTTGACTAAAGCGCGCCAAGGCCGCATCCGGATTCTTACAGTGATAACCTTGATGTATTTTTAAACCCAGCCCAGCTTCACCTAAAAATCCGGTCATGTAGATGAAATCACCGGGCTTGGCGTTAGATCGCCTCAGAGCCTGTCCTTTTGGAACCAAGCCCATGGCCTGAACAGTCAAAGTCAAAGGACCGGAAGTGGTATCACCACCAATCAAATCAACTGAATGACGCTCGGCCAGCTTTAAAAAACCTTGGGAAAATTCGGACAGCCACTTTTCATCAACATCTGGCAAAGTTAAGGCCAGCGTCACCGAAACAGGCTTTGCACCCATGCTGGCAAGATCGCTTAAATTTACTGCAAGCAACTTATGACCCAATAACCTTGGATCAGCTCCGGCAAAGAAATGTACATTTTCCACCATAGTATCGGTGGTGACTGCCAGCTCATAACCGTCAGGAATAGACATTAACGCGCAATCATCACCAATGCCCAAACAGGTTGAGGAATTAGTGATGTGCTGTTTTGTAAAGAAACGCTGGATCAGGGAAAATTCGGAAAGGGGCATGAGCGAGGTTTAATTTTGAAGATGAAAATATATTTCAGTCTTTAGTATTTCACCTTACTCTCATCCACCTTTTGCCTTTACTTCCACAACCCTTATTTTTTGGGCAATCTTATCTAAAATACCATTTACGTATTTGTGACTGCCATCAGCACCAAAGTATTTAGCCAGATTGATACTTTCGTTCAAGACGACACGATAAGGCATATCCAGTCGATTTAATAACTCATAAGTACCAATTCTTAAAATTGCTCTTTCAACTGGATCAATGGAATCAACAGGGCGATCGACAAATTCTGATAAGGCTTGATCAATGACTTCCAGATTTTTAGGTACGCCGTAAAATATCTCAACAAAATAACTTTTTTGAGCGTCTTTTAAACGCTCTTCTTCCAGAAACTGTCGTTCAATTTCAGGAAGATTATGTCCAGCCATTTGCCATTGATACAATGCCTGTACAGCGGCTTTTCTGGCATTGGTTCTAGCTTGACTCATCAGACTTCCAGGTTGTTAAATAAATTCACCATTTCAATAGCCGACATAGCAGCCTCAGCGCCTTTATTGCCGGCTTTGGTGCCTGCACGTTCTATAGCTTGTTCGATACTGTCAACCGTTAATACACCAAAACTAACCGGCACATTGTATTGCAGTGAAACTTGCGCCAAACCTTTTACGCATTCGCCGGCAACGTATTCAAAATGAGGGGTTCCGCCACGAATCACTGCACCAACCGCAATAATCGCATCATATTTTTTAGTCGCTGCAACGCGCTGCACTACCATCGGTAATTCAAATGCGCCGGGAGCTTTAACCAGATGAATATCATCTTTATTGGCGCCATGACGAACCAACGCATCAAGTGCACCCGCTTCCAATTGTTCAACGATAAAACTGTTAAACCGTGAAGCGACGATACAAAATTTGGCGCCTTGAACGTGCAAATTTCCTTCAAAGGTTTTTAGTGTTGTCATGATATTCCTCTACTTGTGTAATAAACGGGTAATGTTCCAGCCGGTTCTTCAACCAACATGCTCAGCAACTTCCAAATCATATCCGGACAGTGCAATATATTTTTTCTGCGCACCTAAAACCTTAAGTTTACGCACGCCCAGATCGGCCAGTATTCTGGCTCCGGTGCCGGTAGTGCGCCAATCAGAAGCCGCAACAACAGGCGCCGGCGTCACGATGCCGTTATCTTCCAACTGATAATGATGTATCAATTCAGCCAGCGACTTATTGTCCTCGTGTTGTCTGATAAGCACCAACACTCCGCGACCTTCTTCAGCTATTTTTTGCATCGCCGTGCGTAAAGAAACTTGACAATCGCTACGCTTGGAAGCGAAAACATCATCCAGTAAATTCCGCGCATGCACTCTGACTAAAATCGGCTCATCTCCTGAAACATGCCCCATAACCAATGCCAAATGCAGGTTATTGTCATTTCTGTCCTGATAAGCATAAAGCCTGAAATCGCCAAATTCGGTGGGGTAAACGCATTCACTGATGCGTTCCAGCGTATTTTCGTTTTTAATACGGTAATGGATCAGATCGGCAATAGTACCTATTTTAAGATCATGCTGTTTGGCGAACACCTCAAGATCGGGTCGTCTTGCCATCGAACCATCTTCGTTAAGTATCTCAACAATCACAGCAGCAGGCTCGACACCCGCTAATCTGGCTAAATCGCAACCCGCTTCGGTATGTCCGGCACGGTTTAAAACACCTCCAGATTGCGCCATTAAAGGAAATATATGACCAGGCTGAACCAGATCATCAGCCGTGGCATCTCCTGCAACGGCACATTGTATGGTACGCGCCCTATCGGCTGCGGATATGCCGGTAGTAACGCCGGTGGCCGCCTCGATTGACACAGTGAAATTGGTTGAATGGGCTGTCTTGTTTTCATTAACCATCAACGGCAAACGCAACTGCTGACAACGCTCACTGGTTAAAGTTAAGCAAATCAGGCCACGGCCATAACGCGCCATAAAATTAACATCTTCAGGACGCGTAAAAGAAGCAGCCATGACCAGATCACCTTCATTCTCGCGGTCTTCATCATCCATAATGATGACCATTTTGCCTAAGCGTAAATCTTCTATAATTTCTTCGATGCTATTCATTTTACCTTGGGGCTGTTAGCCAAAAAAACCGCTTTTTTTCAATAATTCTTCCGTAATGCTGCCATGACTTATAGCGGCCGCATCGCCTTTGATTAACCGCTCTAAGTAACGAGCCAGCAAATCCACTTCCAGATTAACCTGAGTACCAATCACCGCATCACCCAGCGTTGTTTCCTTGAGCGTATGCGGCACAACATTAACACTGAACACCGAACCATCTACATCATTGACCGTCAGACTAATCCCGTTAATACAAATAGAACCTTTCTCTGCAATATATTTAGCCAGATTATCGGGGGCTTTAAATTTAAACCTAAATGAGCGGCCATCTGCACGTTTTTCGGTCATCACGCCAACACCATCAACATGACCACTGACAATATGCCCGCCAAGACGGCTTGTCGGCATTAAGGCCAGCTCCAGATTAACCGGGGTACCGATCGTTGCCGTCTTTAAAATCGTTCTGGATAAAGTCTCATTGGATACATCAGCGCAAAAATAATGCCCACCCAATTCCACTGCAGTCAGGCAGACTCCATTCACGGCAATACTGTCGCCGAGTACTACATCGTGTAACGAGAGTTTTCCTGTTGCGATGGTCAAGCGGCAATCACCGGCCTTTTGCTCGATCGCCGATATTTTGCCCACTGCCAGAATTATGCCTGTAAACATGGATGTTTTTTCTCTTAAATTTTAAAGGAGAATTCATTCGCCTTAGGCGACTCAAACTAAAGGTATATAAGTTAATTTCAAATCCTGACCGACCTGCCTGACGTCTCGCAATTGCAACTGCTTTTTATCAGTCATCTGCTGCAAGCCTGGAACGCTAAATAAACCTCGTCCCTGGTCGCCCAAAACACAGGGCGCCATGTAAATCACATACTCGTCTATCAAGCCTTCAGCAAGTAGCACACCGTTTAAAACAGAACCTGCCTCAACCAACAGTTCGTTGATTTGCTGCCCGGCCAAAAAGCCCATTACCGCCAATAAATCCATGCGTCCATTTTTGCAAGGCAGTTGATAAACCTCAAAGCCCGCTGCTTGCAACTGGCTTTTTTTTTGCTGACTTTCAATACCCGTCAAGATCAAACTACGCCCTGGCAGGCTGGCCATCTTAGCGGTAACAGGCATATTTAAATGCGTATCCAAAACCACCCTGACCGGTTGAACAACGTCTTCGTCTATTCGGGCATTTAGTGATGGATCATCAGCCAACACCGTATTGATACCGGTTAAAATTGCGGAACTTTCCGCTCTTAAACGATGCACATCGGCTCTGGCTTCACTTGAAGTAATCCACTTACTTTCACCAGATGCCATCGCGGTACGCCCATCAATACTCATCGCCAGTTTGCTGCGGACAAAGGGACGGTTTTTAGTCATGCGTTTGATAAAACCGCGATTCAAGGTTTGTGCATCTTCCTGTAGCATTCCAAGGCAAACTTCAATACCTTCTGCGTTGAGCTTTTCCAAACCACGTCCCGCTACTAATGGATTAGGGTCTTGCATGGCCACAACCACTCGACTTATGCCGGCTTTTATCAAGGCCTCACAACAAGGCGGAGTTCTGCCGTGATGACTGCAAGGTTCCAAAGTAACGTAAGCCGTTGAACCAACGACATCTGTTACATTTTTTAAAGCGACAACTTCAGCATGACCCAAACCCGCTTTAACATGCCAGCCTTCGCCAATCAGCTTATCATCTTTGACTAAAACACAGCCAACTCGAGGATTGGGATCGGTGGTATAACGCCCTTTTCCAGCCAGATACAGGGCGCGAGCCATAAAAAAAGCATCGCGCGAAGCTGTCGTCATTTTTGTGGTACCGGTGCTGCGCCAGTTACACCAGTTTCTGGCTCTGTGGTAGCTATTTGTAGATGGGCAATCATATCGGTAAATTCACTGACATCCTGAAAACTGCGATAAACCGACGCAAAACGAACAAAAGCGACATGATCCAACAAACTTAATTCTTTCATGACTTTTTCACCCAACTCTTGCGCAGATATTTCACGTTCACCCAAGGCCCGCAATTCCTGTTTTATGCGATTAATGGACGCTTCAATATCATCACTGCCAACAGGACGTTTTTCCAATGCCCTGAGCATACCTGAGCGCAGCTTGTTTTCTTCAAATGGTTCACGGATACCATCACGTTTAATGATTCGAGGCAATGTTAATTCAGCCACCTCATGCGTCGTAAAGCGCTCCTTACAAGCATTGCATTCACGTCGACGGCGAACCTGATCGCCTTCATTAGCCAATCTGGAATCAAGAACCCGCGTATCTTGTGCCCCACAAAACGGACATCGCATAGTTAAACCTGTTTGTTATGTACCGAGACCTCCAGACTTGGAGGAAATACCGAGAACTGCCGGAAGCAGACGCGGCAAAATCGGCCTTCAAACTCGAAAACAGACAATTTTATATCACTCTGTCTGTTATCTGTATTTTATTTTCTACTCTATACTGCTATAGAATCTACATCCACTTTACAATCCCTGCTCAATATCCAAGCAAATGACAGAACCGGAAGGCGTAATAAAATACCAGTTAAACCATATTTATCAGCCTATTAAACCGCCTTCATCCTTAAAGGAAATAAACGCCTGGAGGACAATTGCGCTTCAACTTGAACTTATCGGACAAACCCCAAACCGTTACAACAATCTTGGTTTTGGCAATATAAGTCAAAGAGTTGATGAGCACGCAGACCAATTTATCATCAGCGGTACTCAAACAGGACATATTAGAAATCTGAAACCGGAACATTATTGCCTTATTCTCAAAGCAGAGCCATCACTCAACAGACTTGAATCTTCCGGTTTGTGCAAACCGTCATCCGAATCCCTGACCCACGCCAGCGTTTACGCCCAAAATCCGGACATTAAAGCTATCATTCATGCACACAGCCCTGAAATCTGGAAACATACAGCGACGCTAAAACTGCCTCACACCAGTGCCGATGTGCCTTACGGCACCGTTGAAATGGCTGCCGCTGTAGAACAATTATTTAAATCCGGCAGTCTGACAGACAACTCCTTATTCACCATGCTCGGACATGAAGACGGAGTTATTGCATTTGGCAAGACCATGCAGGATGCTACGTGGAAACTACTTAATTATTTGTCACTGGCCATCACCATTGAACAACAGGACCTTAGACTATAAAATAGATTTTCCTTGATTTAATAATTTCACAAAACATGCCGGAAATACTGATCTACACCACCAACATTTGCCCTTATTGCATTATGGCGAAACGCCTGCTCGACAAAAAAGGGGCCCTCTATACTGAAATTAATGTAGATGGCAAACCCAGTTTAAGAGAAGAAATGATGCGTAAAACAAACCGCCGTACTGTTCCGCAAATCTATATTGGTACTTTTCATGTCGGGGGCTTCGACGAACTGCATGCTTTAGAACAACAAAAGAAACTCGATGGGTTACTGGCGTAACCATAAGAAGCAGCTGTTAAAACCAATGAACGCCTTTCATCAAAACACCATGCCAGAATGGTAAGGTGATCAAACTGATTGCTGTAGTCACTGTTACCGCCATTGCATATAAGGCACTATCCAGTCTGAACCGGTCACAAATTACGATGCCCAGCACCATGCTCGGCATCGACAGATCAAGCACAGCCGCCACACTATAATCACCGGCAATAGGTAAAAACTGCACTAAAGTTATCCCAAACACAGGCATCAAAAGCAATTTAATAATAATCACCGGGGTAACATACGGAATATTTCGCAGCGAAATCGCCTTCCAACTTAAAGCCAGCCCTAGGGAAAACAACATTAAAGGCACAACAGCCAAAGATAATTTCTGTAACACACCTAATAGCCAGACCGGTGGAACACAACCATTTATGTTAAGTAAAACTGCAACAGCGGCAGCCCAAAACGGTGGGGCATTAAAAAAAAGCCAGACTGGCCTAGGTTTTTCCAGACTTGCTTCACCGTAATGTCTTGCGACCATAATACCGACAGTAAATAAAAATGGCGTCACTGCAAATAAATCCATTTGTATAACGACCGACCTAGCCCAACTTCCAAAAGTTTGCTCTAAAACCGGCAAACCCAGATATGTCACATTTGGGAAAGCTGCTGCCAATATCATCGCCCCCAAGCGCCGATCTTCAAACTTGAATAGAGCGCCAACCCCCCAAATACAAAGCATCGCCAAAAAGACACAGGCAATTCCCAGCAAGGTATATTGAAAAGAATGCCAGCCAATATCCGCAACCCATAAAACCTCCAGAACCATAGCTGGAAGCAGTAAATAATAGACCAGCGTCGTTAAAACCAGCCGCGTTTGCTCCGCTGACAACCCTGCCGGCTTTGCATATCTCCATGCTGTGCCACAGGCCATTAGCATGGTCATTTGTATCAAAATTAAGTTCATAAGCGAGGTCTATTGTGGTGATAATGCATTTTAACATTCACCGTTAAAACAAGTTCCGGTAATATACCCCTACTTAATTCTTTGGGAGTAGAGAAATGCGTTCATTTTATAAATATTGCCAACTTGGTGTTTTATTGTTGATAACCAGCTTTTTTTCCATGACAGACGCAGTTGCACAGGAAGCAGTCACTCCTAAACAGGCAGCTGGAATGCAAAGCGAAAACAAGGCTATTATCGTTGATGTGCGTGAAGATGATGAATGGAATGAACACCATATTCCCGGCGCCATTCATATCCCGCTTGCCCAATTAAACAACCGCTTAACCGAACTTGGCTCCTATAAAAACAGCCCTATAATCACCCAATGTAGAGGCGGAAAACGCTCCGCCCAAGCACAGCTGGCATTAAAGTCGGCTGGATTTTCCAAAGTTTATAACATGGAAGGTGGAATTATGGCCTGGGATAAAGACGGCCTACCAACAAAATAAGCCCAAAAAAACCTTAATTTTAACGACCACAATTTAACCTGAATCATGCCCCAATCCTACATCTCAACCAAATCAATCCCAGTTCGTGAGCGCTTAATCATGGCACTGGATGTCCCAAGCATTCCTGAAGCACAAGCTTTAGTCGAAGAACTCGGCGATTCGGTCATTTTTTACAAAGTGGGTATGGAGCTGTTTATGTCCGGAGATTATTTCGGATTTATTGAATGGCTAAAACAACAGGATAAAAAAATATTTGTCGATCTCAAGTTTTTCGATGTGCCAGCCACCGTAGGAAGAGCCATTAAAGCCTTAAGTAGCAAAGGCGTTGATTTTGCGACCATACACGGCAACGATGCCATTATGGAAGCCGCCGCCAAAGAAAAGGGCGATCTTAAAGTACTGGCGGTAACCGCTTTAACCAGCTTGGACCGGGGTGATCTTGATGATCTGGGCTTTACCTGCGATGTTCGGGAACTGGTCTTGTCACGGGCAAAACGTGCACTGCAAATTGGCTGCGACGGCATTGTTTCCTCTGGACTTGAAGTTACGATGCTACGGACAGAACTTGATCATAAATTATTAGTCATAACTCCCGGCATCCGCCCCGTTGATAACCGCGAAGAAGATGATCAAAAAAGAGTCGTCAGCGTAGAAATGGCTTTCCAAAATGGCGCCGATTATATCGTCGTCGGCAGACCAATTCGCGATGCCGAGAATCGCAAGGCTATGGCTGAAAAAATTCAGGGGCAAATCCTTGCCCAATTTCAATAAGTTAAAATCATGATTTTAAAAAACCAGATAATTTTCTGTTCTATAACTTTATTCTAAATATTCACTTGCGACTATGGACTTCGATCTTGCCTTTACCACATCTACAATGGTCGCTTTTACCATGGGTCTATTCAGCAGTATGCACTGCATCGGGATGTGCGGCTCTATTATAGGCACGCTAACTTTAAGCCTCAGCCCTGAAATACGGAATGACAAAACCCGTCTAATTCCCTTTGTATTTAATTACAATCTGGGTCGAATCCTAAGTTATACCTTAGCAGGGGCCTTAGCGGGCGTAATTGAAACCCTCATCACCATGCCAATGGGTGAGATCAGCGGACACAGACTACTACAAATACTATCCGCATTAGTAATGACCGGAGCTGGACTTTATATCGCAGGATGGTTCCCTCGCTTTGCCTATATCGAAAAAATAGGCCTTCGCTTCTGGAAATTAATTGAGCCATGGGGTCGTAAATTGATTCCTGTTAAAAACTATAGCCAGGCGTTTCTGTTTGGCATGGTCTGGGGTTGGTTGCCGTGTGGTTTGGTTTATTCAGCCTTAGCTCTTGCCGCAACTGCCGGAAGCATAAGCCAAAGCGCGCTAAGCATGCTGTTTTTCGGACTGGGCACTTTACCTGCAGTGATGGGGGTCGGTATAATGACCGGTTTTTTAACAAAGCTATCCAGAATGAAGCGCTTTAAACAGGCTATCGGACTGTTTATGATGGCACTGGCATTAATGGCGGCGCTTCCGTGGATTAATCCCATGGCTATAACAACCCATCACATGTTATTACATTAAGAGGTTCCATGGCTCATTTTAACGCTATCATTGGTCTCTCTCCTGCCCTGGATTCTTTAATTCGTAGCGCAAAGATCGTTGCCGCTACTGATGTGACGGTTTTACTTAAAGGTGAAACCGGCACAGGTAAAGAAGTACTTGCTACAGCTATACAAAAAGCCAGCAACCGCAATAACAAGGCTTTTATAACCTTAAACTGTGCCGCATTACCTGAAAGCCTGATCGAGTCCGAATTGTTTGGCCATAAAAAAGGGGCGTTTACTGGCGCTAACGCCGATAAACAAGGTCTGTTTCAGGCAGCTGATGGTGGTACACTTTTTCTTGACGAGATTAACTCATTGCCTCTGTCAGTCCAGGGCAAACTATTACGCTTTCTTGAGTCTGGAGAGTGTCTTCCGGTTGGAGGCATCAATCCTTATAAAGTCAATGTACGGATTATTTCTGCAACCAATACCTGCCTTAATAAGCAAATTGAAGCCGGCGAATTCAGGTCTGATTTATACTTTCGTCTAAATGTTGTTCCTTTAGATCTTCCCAAACTTTCTCATCGCACTGAGGATATTGATTCACTAATCAATCACTTTCTTACATCCTTTGAGAAGACGCACGCACTCACCGCGCCAAAATTTAGCAAGCCTGCCCTGAAAACCCTGAAAGACTACTCGTGGCCCGGCAATATTCGTGAATTACGGAATTTATGTGAGAGGCTCAGTATTTTATTGGCAGGCAAGGTCATAGAAATAGAAAATCTTCCTCCTGAGTTTTTAAAGCAAGAGCCGAGTTCGATATCAACTCTGAATGGATTTAACTTACCCGACAATGGCATTCAACTTGATAGTGTTGAAGCTCATTTAATAAGTCAGGCACTGGAGAGGACCAATGGCAATCGAAGCAAATCCGCAAAATTGCTCGGCATTTCCCGTGATACTTTACTATACCGCATGCAAAAACATGGGTTTGAAATTTAGAAACAACGGGGGGATATTTACAACGCCAACTGCTCCGAAAAGAAGTTAAAATCAGCAATGGTCCTATTAGGGATAACCCCCAGCAAGGGCTCAGTTATACAGTCTTTTATCATGGATATAATCGCCTCCTCGCCATGTAAATCAGCTTCGGTACATACCGCTATCCAACCGGCACACTTTATTTCAGATCGCAGAATCGCTTCATAAGTGAGTCTTGCATGATTGATGCAACCCAATCGGATAGCCACCACTAAAATAACAGGCAAACCCAGCAATTGTGCAAGGTCGCTATTCGCCTGTTGCTCATTTAGAGGACTGTACCATCCGCCAGCCCCTTCAACTACAACAACGTCAGCCTGCGATTTCAATAAGTCAAACTTAACGGCCAAAACGCTTAAGTCTGCCGGATTTCCAAATCCCGCAATATGTGGTGAAGTCGGCTGCTCATAGGCATAAGGATTAATCAAGTCATAATCAAGCCAAACCGAACCATTTTCCTGTATCAGTAACGCGTCTTCATTTTTCAGTTGCCCGTCAAGCATCATACAGCCTGCAGCAACTGGCTTCATGCCCACCACAGTTTTTCCACAGTTTTGAAAATATTGCATCAAGGCAATCGTCGCCCAGGTTTTACCTACGTTAGTATCTGTACCTGTTACGAAATAAGCATTTTCCATTAGCGCGCCATCACCATAATGACTTCATAAGTGGCTATAATCTGATCGCCAGCCAACTGCCGTTCATAAACCTCAATCATGCGCCGTAATGCTGCTTTGGTAGTGATATTTTTGTTACGACCTTTAATCACGTTATGCGCACCGATTTTCTTTAATTCTTTCATCAATTCCAAAACAGAGCTGTAGCTGGATTGATAAAGCCTGGTTTGTATGTTTATCTCAGTAAAGCCGGCTTGCTGAAGAAAGCACTTCAACTGCTGTTCGCTGAAGAAATCATTGACGTGCTGGTAATCATCAACATCTGCCCAAGCGGCTCTTAATTCCCGTAAAGTTTGCGGACCAAAGGTTGAAAAAACCAATTGTCCACCCGGCATCAAGATCCGTTTAATATCGGCAAAGACACCGTCAAGGTTCATACACCATTGCAAGGCCAGATTTGAAAACACACTTTCTATGCTTTCTGCGGCGAGTGGCAATTGTTCGGCATCGGCACATAAATACTGCACATGCCGTTTTTCAGCGAGCTTACTTCGCGTAACTTGCAACATCTGCATTGCCAGATCCAATGCAATAATAGAATGAGCATGCCCTGACAACCCTATGGTTAAAAACCCGGTCCCGCAACCCAAGTCCACTATTGTTCCTGTCAACAATGCCTTGTCAATAGACGCTAAAAGCGCCGCACCCACAGTTCGCTGTAACAATGCAACGCCATCATAACTTAGCGAGGCCCGCTCAAAAGACTGTTTGATCTTGGCTTTATCTAAATGCATTGCTGATCCATAAATCGGGAGATGATTGCCAGCGTTTCCGAGCTATGCGATAAAAATGGCACATGTCCTGCACTTTCTATTATATTAAGATCCAACTGCGGCAATAATTGCTGCATTTTTTGACCTGCGTCCACAGGCACCAAAGCATCCATACCACCTAACACAACAGAAACAGGCATAGTTAATTTTGATAAATAAAACCTTAAGTCTGTTTGTTTCAAGATAGCCAAGCCGCCCTGCAATGTGTTGTTATCGGGTGCCTCACATTCAAATACGCTTGTTTTAAGGGCTTTAATCAAGGTTTTACAGGTCGGTAAAGCTCTTACTTGTAAAGACAGAAAGCGAAGTAATGTTGCTTGGCAGTCATTAGTTAAGTGCCCGGAAAATTCATCCAACAATCGCATATTCATACCCGGCCATTGCGCTGTTTGAATAAACAAAGGATTTCCTGCCAGTAACATTAATGAAGTTACCCGTTCGGGATAACGAGCAGCAATGTCAAGCACCACCGTTGCACCCAAAGACCATCCCAACCAGCAACAGCTTTCTTCAGGTATTGCCTTAACCAGCTCAGCTGTTACTTGCTCCAAGGTAAAGGAATTAATTTTTTCACTATGCCCATGCCCAGGCAAATCGACAAGGATAACCCGATAAAACTGCGCCAATTGCATGGCAAAATCCCGCCAAATACCGGCATGCATGGCCCAGCCATGTACCAGCACAATGGTTTTGCCTTTACCAAAGATTTCCTGATGAATTTTTGTCATACAGCTTTAAGCTGATAAGAGAATTTTTTCAAGGGCATCCAGCAACTGGTCAACCTGTTGCTCTTCATGCAACGCTGAAAAAGTAACCCGCAATCTTGCACCACCTTGAGGAACTGTTGGCGGTCGTATCGCGCTGACTAAAAAACCGGCTTTCAATAACTCATGACTGAGATTAACTGCTCTCTGGCTATCACCAATTAATACAGGTTGTATAGCCGAAACGGAGTGCATTAAAGTCAAACCTAGTTGTGCCGCCCCAAGACTGAAGCGTTCAGCCAATTTTTGCAGCTTGTCCCTGCGCCAGGTTTCTGCGATAACGATTTTCAAACTGGCTCGGGTCGCTTCCGCAACCGCCGCAGGTAAGGCAGTGGTATAAATATAAGTGCGGGCTTTTTGGATCAGCGTTTCAATCAACAGCTCAGAACCCGCCACAAAAGCACCAAAAGTACCGAAACCTTTACCCAAAGTTCCCATCAAGATTGGCACCTCGTCCTGACTCAAACCATAATGTTCAACAATTCCGCCACCATGCTCGCCAATAACACCGAAGCCATGAGCATCATCAACCATCAGCCAGGCATCATGTTGTTTGGCGGTCACTGCCAGTTTATCCAACGGGGCAAAATCACCATCCATACTAAAAACGCCATCGGTCACGATCAGTTTGTTGCCAGTTGCATTATCCAGCTTTGCGCTTAACTCAGACATATTGCCATGCCCATAACGCTTAAATCTTGCGCCGGACATCAGTCCGCCATCCAACAAGGACGCATGATTTAACCGGTCTTCAAACACCGAATCGCTACGTCCCAATAAAGCCGCAATCACACCGATATTGGCCATATAACCCGTAGAAAATAATAAGGCACGATCACGACCGGTAAAATCCGCCAACTCTTCTTCCAAGGCATGATGAGCGATGCTATGCCCGCAAATCAAATGCGCTGATCCACTACCGACGCCATAAACATCAACCGCTGCTTTAAACGCTTGCACAACCTTGGGATGATTGGCCAAACCCAAATAATCATTGCTACAAAAATTGACTATACTTTTCCCGTCAATGTTCAGTTTAATGCCTTGAGGAGACGCTATAACCCGCCGTGAACGATACAAACCCTGTTCGGTCAAAACCTCAAGATTATCGGCTAGATGCGATAATGCCATGGTTAGTAATTGCTATGCACAAACAGGTTTTTCAATATTTTCAACCGTTAAGCTGATTGGCATAAGTTGATCCGCCCGAATAAATACCCAAACGGTCAAACAACGCCAAATCATGATTGGTCATCGGATTATCGGTGGTCAACAATTTGTCGCCATAAAAAATCGAATTAGCACCCGCCAGAAAACACAGCGCCTGCATTTCATCGCTCATCTTATTCCGACCGGCTGACAGGCGTACCCGAGACTTCGGCATCAAGATTCTGGCAACGGCGATGGTTCTGATAAAAATGATCGGATCCAGCGCTTCAGTACCCATGAGTGGCGTGCCTTCGACCTGCACCAGCATATTAACCGGTACACTTTCAGGATGCTTGGGCATATTTGCCAGTTCGATTAACAATTTGGAGCGGTCAACGTCACTCTCACCCATGCCGACTATGCCGCCACAACACACGTTAATGCCGGCGTCTCTGACCCGCGCCAGCGTATCCAGACGATCCTGATAAGTGCGGGTAGTGATAACTTCAGAATAATAATCTTCCGAGGTGTCCAGATTATGATTGTAATAATCCAGACCACCCTGTTTTAAACGCTCTGTTTGCGCATCGGTCAGCATACCCAAGGTGACACAGGTTTCCATGCCTAACGCCTTGACACCCTGAACCATTTCCACGACTCTTTCAACGTCCTTGTCTTTGGGTTGACGCCAGGCCGCACCCATGCAAAAACGTGAAGCTCCCTGGTCTTTTGCCTGTTGGGCGGCCTTTAAAACAGCCTCAATCGGCATTAATGCCTCGGGGGTTAAATCGGAATCATAACGTGCACTTTGCGGACAATAACCGCAATCTTCAGAACAGGCGCCGGTTTTAATACTTAACAGACTACTGATCTGCACTTCATTGGGATCAAAGTTCTCACGATGCAGCGTTTGCGCTTTAAAAATCAGATCATTAAAAGGCAAGGCATATAGCGCTTGCACTTCCTCTAAATGCCAGTCATGGCGAATTGCAGGGTTTACAGACATTCTGTTAAGCTCCGGTTACTGTAATATTCAAACAAGGACAACCTTCCACCTTGTCAACCTGTTCAAATGAAAATGGTATACAACTGGATTAATATTATACAGCATCAAAGAGTCGCGAGTCAATCTACTCATTAAATCAATAAGTTATTGATTATCTATAGTCGATAGGGGGATTTTATATTATTTTATTTTTCACACTATTAAAATCAAAAAAACTCGTATAAACAGGACTGTAATGAACGCCAGGCACAACATGGACTTTTTGTTTCCTGGGGAGGTTTTAAATCTAGCGTAGATTAAAGAAAAGGCCACGCAATTTTTCCGTGCTAGATTGTGGAATCGTGACGATTTAATAGAGCAGCTCTTAGATAACTATGAAAAGTTTGATGTCACCATTCGAACTGAACTGCCGTTAAATCGAAGACATTAAAATTCTGACTCTTGATCCGTTCAAAAACATGTGCACCTCCAGCGAACTGGTGCCAGCCTTTGGCGGCAAACTGGCCTATCTGGCAGACCTGTATGAGTTAAAACAACACCTCTACGCCTAACACAACTTTTACCCATAAAAAACAATCCATCAATGAGCATTTCCTCCACCATTAAATCCATCCAAGACATCATGCGCAAAGACGTGGATGTCGATAGCGATGCGCAACGCCTGAGCCAACTGGTCTGGATGTTGTTTTTAAAAATATTTGTGGGAGCTGTTGCAAGACGATTACCAATCGCCGTTGCCGGAAGCCTATCGCTGGCGTAACTGGGCCGCCAATGTCGAGGGCATGACCGTCGATGCACTCAAACAATTTCTCGATAACGACATGTTCCTGGCCTTGCAAAACCTTGAGGCCAAAGGCGGCGACCAGCGTGCTTATGTGATTCGTTCGGTATTTGAAGATGCCTACAATTACATGAAGTCCGGGCAGTTAATCAGACAAGTCATCAACAAGATACAGGACGGCGTCGATTTCAATAAAGCCCAATAACGCCATCTGCTCAGCGATATGTACGAACAATTGCCGCGCGACTTGGAGGCCGCAGGCAACGCCGGAGAATTTTACTCGCCCCGCACCATCACAGAATTTATGGTTAGGATGATCAACCCGCGTCTCAGTGAAAAAGTGCTGGACCTGGCTTGCGGCACCGGCGGCTTTCTGTCCAGCTCAATCGAACATATCCGCACCTAGGGTGTAAAACCGTAGACGATGAAATGTATTTGCAGACGCAGATTTCGTCAAGATAATACCCTGGCCCGTCCGCTGATTAGTTGGGGACCAAAAGAACGCGTCGATGTGGTCGTCACCAATCCACCGTTCGGGGGTATTGAAGAAGACAGCATAGAATCCAACTTCCCCGTCGCCTTTCGCACCCGAGAAACGGCCGACTTGTTTTTGATGCTGATCATGCAGTTGCTTAAAAATCGTGGCCGTGCCGCGCTGGTTTTACCCGATGGCCTTCTGTTTGGCGAAGGCATTAAAACCCGCATCAAAGAAAAACTGCTGAAAGACTGCAACCTGCACACCATCGTGCGCCTGCCCAATGGCGTGTTTGCACCTTATACCGGCATCAAAACCAATCTGCTGTTTTTCAGCAAAGGCACGCCGACTCAGCACATCTGGTTTCACGAGCATCCGTACCCGCCCGGTGTAAAAAGACACAACAAAACCTAACCGATGAAGATCGAAGAGTTTGAGGTCGAAGCAGCCTGGTGGGGCAAGGAATCCGATAACTTCAGCACCCGAGTAGAAAACCAGTACGCGTGGAAGATGAACATTTAAGACATCAAGGCGCGTAACTACAACCTTGATTGTAAAAACCCGCATATCGGTGAGCAGGAAATTCATGATCTCGAGGTGTTGCTGAAACAATATGCAACTATGCAAAATGATATTGCCGCCTTACGTAGCCAACTCAAAAATAGTTTGGCAGAAGCATTGGGGAGAGATACGTGAGTAAGTTGCCTGAGATTCGCAACGCACCGCGTAGTACTTTGACAGGGTCGCACTATCGATTTAATATTGAATTTCCAATTATCTCCACGGCATAGAGAGAATTGCGCAGCCCACCATTGCAATCTATAAGCTCCCCCCTTTGAAAAAGGGGGATTTTCAAAAAAGGGAAATTCAGTATGAATACTATTCAGACTTTGTTGACCGATCATCTCTACATTTGGACCGCAGCCGAAACCGAAAAAAATCAGGCCATGGTCATAGTTCCGGTAATGCTGTCAGTGGCTATGACATAAAGAAATTGCGTGAGCTGATTCTGGAACTGGCCGTGCGCGGAAAACTGGTGAGTCAAAATGCTAATGATGAGCCGGCCAGTGAGTTGCTTAAGCGCATTCAGGTTGAAAAAGCCAAGCTGATTACCAATGGGGATAGCATATCCTGCAATAAATGATGGTCAGTTTTTCTCCGGCTTAATTCCTTTGCCACCAATTAAAGATCAACACCGCATAGTCGCCAAAGTCGATGAACTGATGGCGTTGTGCGACCAACTGGAAACCCATCACAGCAATGTCGCCGAAGCCCACGAAAAGCTCGTCAGCCACCTGTTCGGTACGCTCACGCAATCGCAAAGCGCCGAAGATTTTAGCGCTAATTGGCAGCGCATCGCCGCGCATTTCGACACCCTGTTCACCACCGAAGCCAGCATCGACGCCCTCAAACAAACCCTGCTGCAACTGGCGGTAATGGGCAAACTCGTTCCGCAAGATGCTAACGATGAACCAGCCAGTGAATTACTTAAGCGAATACAGGCAAAAAAAGCCAAGTTAGTCGCCCAAGGGACGACCAAGAAACCCAAGCCATAGCTGAAATAGCAGACTATGAAAAGTTGTTCGATATACCGAGTGGTTGGGAATGTGCGAGACTTGGTTCAATTGGTGTTTCTAGCACTGGAAAAACACCAAGTACTCAAAATTCAACTTTATATGATGGGTCAATACCATTTATTGGTCCTGGGCAAATCACATTGGCTTGTGAACTTTTGCCAGCAGAAAAATGGCTGTCTGAGGCAGGACAAAATGAAACAACTATCGCAAAAACGGGCGACATTTTAATGGTTTTTATTGGAGGATCTATCGGAAAATCCGCTATTGTAAATAAAGAAATGGGATTCAATCAACAGATCAATTGCATTAGCCCTTTCTATTTCACAGGTTACTACGACCAAAGTCACATGATTAATGACTTCCAAGAACTCTATGGTTTGTCACCTGAATTACTTTATCCGCAAATTGAAACCTCAAAAACAATTCAATTTTCTGGCTTGTTAAATTTAGCCAAAGTCGCGCATTAAATTTGGGATTGCTTCGCCGATTCGTGTCGCTTTTTTCCAATACAAGCCTGTGCTGGCGATGCTAAATTAGGCTGCACAAATCATAAAACCTCGCGAGGAAAAAAAGCCATGACGAATAAACAACCCATTACCAAAAAATTGAACGTACCTGCTGACGTAGTTTGGAAAGCCATACGTGAAATAGGCCGACTTGATGTCTGGTTTCCAATCATTGAGAGCTGTCGTGTAGAAGGCGAAGGACAAGGCGCGTTGCGTTATATGTATAGCCAATGGCGGTGGCGAGATAAAAGACACCATAGAAGAAATCGACGATTCTCAGATGCGCTTGGTTTATCTACACCCAGTATCACCCTTTCCTGTGACCAATTACAAAGGCACAGTCGAAGTGTTTAGCTCTTATGATGGCTTAGGCATTGTGGTTTGGACGATTGAGTATGAATCCAAACCTGAAGACGCAGCATCGGTTGCAGAATTAGTTCATGGTGCTATCAGCGCGGGACTTGAAGGTATGGAAAAAGACCTTCAACTGCATGGCGAATCGCCATGCTAAAACATTTCAACACTTTTTTGATGCTACCACTGTTTTTTTCCAGCAGCGTTTTTGCCAGTCAACGAATTGCGATACTGGACTTTGAACTCAATGATTTAACGGAATTGCCAAGCATACCAGCAGAATTAGTCCGTACCGCCTCATTTAAACCGTTACTGGAACAGGATTTGCAAAAAATCGGTGGTTACTAAATTATTTTTATCAATGCACAGGCACAAAAAAATGCGAATGCTGGAGTCGAGTATCTTTTGCAACATGATGATAGCAGAGCAGATTTAGGGCAAAAGTTTAACGCCGAATGGATTATTGTAACCAAACACAGAAAACCGAGTTTCTTATATTCACATCTGATTGTGAATGTGATTGATGTGAAAAAACGACAACGAATTGGAAATATAATGGTTCAATTGAAAGGGACGGCAGAAAAAGTTACTCACCATTCAATCAGAGCATTAGCCAAACAAATTCATGCTTTGACGAATAAATAAATTATGAAACCACTAATCACCAAGTACATATCATGCAGCACGTTTTAATCATTCACGAAGTTGAAGCTTATCCCGCGTGGAAAGTAATTTTTGATCAAGCCGCCGACATTAGAAAACAGGCGGGCGAAATTAATTATCAATTACTGCGCTACGACAGTGATGCCAACAACATCGTCCATTTTTCAGAATGGTCATCATTGGATAATGCCCGCCGCTTTTTTGAATCCGAAGAATTGGTAAAAATTAGAAAAAAAGCTGGGGTAAAAGCTCCCGACTTTATTTATCTCCACGAGATAGAGCGCGGCGTGTTGTAATTAACAATTATTAGTAGTTTTACCATGGCTAGTTAGTTGTCTTTGTGAATAGGGTGACTGGCCAGTCATAACATTGGGCTGATCGTGCCGTTTTGTCTAATGTTTTTGCCGAAATTCACTAAATAGACTTAATAGTGCAAACAGCATATAGATTAGTTATCCCGGTCATAATTTTTGGTCAGGCTTAATGGTATGGCTTTACCTAATTCTTGGTAAAGTTTTTTAACCAGATTGTAATCATCTTTACGCAAATGATTGAAATTAGTATTCAGTAAAGTATCAAACCAGTGCAGAATATTATTGGTTTCTTCGGCGCTCAAAATAATGTCATGAGCCACCAATGATTTATCAGCGATACGTCTATTTAATTTATCCATTTATTAACGCTTACCTGCTCCGAATATGCTGTTGTTTTATAGACGGTTTTACTAAGGCACTTCCTTATATCCAAGGGCTTTATATTTTCTGACACAATTATCTCGATAAGTTTCAGCAGCTATACCAGATATAGGGCCAACTCCAACCATCTTACAATCTACAACAACGCCTTTATCATCAACCATTTTCGTCGAAAAAGCGCATCCTGTAAGCGTTAAAATCAATGGGCAAGTTAATGCGTATATTGCCAATACGCTTCTTGTGCGGATAGTCATAGATTTTCCTGTATATAAGTTTTCTGGCTGGACACAGCCGCTATAATCAAACAATCAGCCTAACGGCTTTATAAGCAATCGTAATTGTGAGTCATGCGGACAAACTAATGCTATATAAAACGTTTAGGTCAAAATCCATTAAAATTTTGTTAACACTACAATATTACAAACCAAATACACAATACGTAAAAGCACCTATATGCACTAGCATGAGTAATAGGTTGTCTTTTTACCTCAAAGCCTCACCTCATTTTGGCTCAAAAAAATACATAAGGATTAGCGGCCTTCACATGACAGGTCATGGACCGTTACCTGATATTCTTCAGCTTCAAAAAGTCAATCTCAATAACGGTCATTTAGATTTGTAATGTTTTTAATGAGATCACAGTCGCTACCCGACCCCTTCGAGACAGTCGCTTCTGATTTTTAATGACTGCACCACGCATAGCCGCCACCCGTTCGTCCGGCAATCACCTGGAAGATTAAAAATCTCACGAGTATCGGCGCCTGTGGATATTTGACTACTTGGGGGTTTCTTAGCAGGAATTCGATTGACCAGTAAGTTAAAATTAACCACCTTGAAGTCAATAATTTTAAGTCTATTTTCATAATAAAACTTCAGCCGGTACAGGTGGGCGATTTTTAGCCGGTGCCTACATTCTATAGACAATAAAATCATCAAAATAATCCCTGCCTGCTTTTGAAAAACACCGACTCTTCCAAAAGAATCGGATATCAGTGGGTAGAGTTGTTATTTACTGATGTGTTTACGAAATTGCATAAGTAACTGATCGACCAGGATCTGTGGCACCAGTACCTTTTATTGGTAGTAATTCTTTTAAAAATCTAATCTCTTCGTCAGTTGCTAGTAATCTGTCTCTTCCATTTTTTACTTTGACTGTTGGCATTTCAATGGTAAAAATATCAATTCCAAATTTTTTAATTAATTTGACAGTACCTAAAAATATCAACATATCGTGTCTAACAGATCCTGGCTTATGACCCATTGCGAACCTCATATCAACAAATTTATCAATGAACGAAGAGTTGATTTTATCCATAGTTAGTTTTGTGTTCATATTCGCTTCAATCCACCCAATGGTGTAAGTCATCGCTTTTTGTCTATCGGGGTTGCTTCGAAGTGCGTCTTTGTAAGTGTTCATAGCATCTTGAAGTATTTGACATCTATTTTGGAAGCGAGTGCTTTGTTGGTCGTACCCGTTGATTTAATGATTTTTTTGCCATTGACAGTAAATTCAGAGTAGAAGTTCTTTGAGTTGGCTCGTTTGGCTAATGACATAGTATTTCTCCGTAAGTTATCGAATTAATTACGTATACCATCCATTAAAATCGATTATAAGACAACAGCGAGTCCATATTATATTTTCTTTTCAAAGTGGGGGGGGCTATAAAAACCCCATAAAAACAACGATGTGCGAATCGCGTGGGTTATAGTGCAGACAGAGGGTAGCCTTATCCTAACTTATTGATTTTATTAAAGTGAGCGTGCTATATGTGCGGGTTTAAAGTGTGTGTAAAAGTTCTACAGAATTACCTGTTACCGCCTACCTGCATCTTGTGCGGAAACCCCGGATTCAACTCCCGCGACATATGTTATTCGTGTTATACCCACCTGCCCAGAAACAATTTGTGCTGCTATCAGTGTGCAGAAATACTTGAAACAGGAGCCGTCACCCCAAGATTATGCGGCCGCTGTCTAAGTCAATCGCCTGCGTTTGACCAAACTTTCGCACCGTTTATCCATCAGGGCGCCATTCGACATTTAATCAGCAACTTGAAATTTAGTGCCAATTACAAGAATGCCCGCTTGCTGGGTCTGTTATTGGCAGAGTACCTCGAACAAAATGCGCAGCGTCCGGATTTAATTTTGCCCATCCCTCTGCATAAAGCCCGGTACCGGGATCGCAGTTTCAACCAGGCCATAGAGATTGCAAGAACAGTAAGCAAAGAATTAAAAATTCCGCTCGATCTGAGCAGTTGCAAACGACATATCGATACGCCCCATCAAACGCAGTTATCGGCTAAACAGCGGCGCAAGAATATCAAAAATGCTTTTTCGCTTATCAAACCTATCCATGCAGAACATGTTGCGATACTTGATGACGTAATGACCACAGGCTCAACAGCCCATGAACTGGCCGCCTTGCTAAAAAAATCAGGCGTCACACAGGTTGATGTGTGGGTTTGCGCAAGAGCTTAACAATCTGTAAGTCCAATGCTTTGATCCTGATTTTTGAACAGCGTCAATCGGTGAATGAAAACTTAAAGAACTTCAATCACATTATTTTTCCCAACTGCTATTTTTATCGATCCATTTCATGCTTAGCCAATACCAGACTACAACCGGCAACATCATCACAAGCCAACTCCAATCTTCGATTAAAAACAGTTTGGCAACCCAGGCATATTCACTAAAATAATTAACCCAGGGTACACAGTAAAAGCTGAAGATCACACTACTCCAAATCAGCATCAATGCGCCTTTGCGCGTTTCAATACTGGAGAAAGCCAAAAACACCCAAAGCGGGGTCGTGTCAGTTTTTTTCATTAGGGATGTGACTCTAAAACAGGATTTTAAGTGGTCGGCACTATAGCACGAAGTTCTGATTAATCTCAGCGTTTTGCTCAACCAGATCACTTCAGCTAAAGTCTTACGGTAATCTGAGCTCAAATTTCTGCACTTATAATTGGCCTGCATAATGCTGGTTTCAGACTAAACACCTTAGAAGTGCTAACAAAATGAAAAAGGCAGAATGCGTTGATACACATCCTGCCTTCCAGCTTGTTATTGAGGTGGCGTCGGTGGCGGACCCGAGGGGGGAGGCGGTATATGCGAAGATGAGGTTGAGCCGGGCGGGGGAGGAGGTATATGAGCCGCCGGTGGTATTGCTTGTTGCGGGATTGCTCCTGAAAACTGCCCCGACACCGGTACCTGATGACCCTTGGCATACATGCATTGAATATAAGCTGTATCGTAACGCTGTTGCACATCGTACATTGAGCTATTGGCAGCGCTGGTACCAACAAGGCCTCCAGCTACTAAACCGGTACCAGCGCCGATAGCAGCGCCCTGCCCGCCGCCAATTGCCGCACCAGCGGCCGCACCCAAAGCTGTGCCAACTACAGCACTAGTCACCCCGCTATTCACGCCCGCTTGATTAGGAGTTGTCCCGCCAACCTGAAACGAAGCAAATTGCTGGCAGACCGCATCATCATTACGAAACCTTTCAAAAGACAAGCCGCTACCAGGTAGCACCATGACACCAGGACCATTAGGTAAACTGGCACAACCACTCATTGCCAGTATGGCTATGCAAAAAAACACCTTAAAAAAACGTGACATTGTGTAACTCCTTAACGTGGCGCAGAAGACGGCATTGGATCAACTTGTTGCCAACCACCTGAACATTGTTTGATATACGGATAATAGCCTTGCGGATTATTACAATAATACCAATAACCTGCCGGATATTGCTGAACCACAGGTGGTGCTTGCTGAATATAAACTGGCGGTGCTACGGGAACAGTAATCACTGAAGGCGGATAATTGTAATACGGCGCATAGTAAGATCCGCCATAGTAACCCAGCCCATAGCCCAAACCCAAGCCTAACCCCATTCCACTATAATAACCTCTATGTCCACCCCAGCCTCCATAATGGCCTCCGCCGTGACCTCCTCTTGCAAAAACAGGAGCGCTGGCCATGATCCCAAACAGGATGAAGACTAATCCTGCTACTTTGATTCTTTTCATAACAACCTCCATCCCGGTTTATCGGGATTCTTCAAAAAATAATTTGACGAAAACACAGTTTGAGCCAGTTTTTACAGTTAAGCAACCGGATGTTTAAATAAACCTAAACGCTCTAAAAGCTGACCCTCCACAAGAATCTTCCACACTTAAACCTGCGCACCAAATGGGGCATTTCAACCCAAAGATTCGGTTGATTTAAACAATTCTATCTTCTTTAGACTTGATTGATTACATCTATATCTAACGATCGCTATAACAAGCCAGATACTAAATAATCATTTATCCATCTGATACATATGATTTTTTATATGTATCCATAACCAGCGGTTTAACGTTGGCAGTTGCGATTAATTACCCTGGCACAACTTATGCTTATCCATAAAGTATCGATTTTTTAATCTGCCACTTAACAGATAACAATTTACAGCGACTTAACTTACCTTTCAGTACCAGTGTGGAGATTTTAGTAACATGGCTTTTCGTGAGCATACCCCATCAAATATAAAGGACTCCAAACAAGAACCACCCAGCTTTGAGTTTTATCTGGACGCGGCTATAGAACATATCGCTCATTGGTTACCCGCCCAAGGTCCGATCAAGGATTTTATTCACCACAACACCCTACACGCCGTCCAGCATCATCCTTTTCATGAAGGTGTTGCTATCGCCGCAAAAATGTTTGGTGCGCGCAGTTATTTAGCGCTTGAAGATTATCAGACGATGTATCAGCAGGGCAGAATCAAGAACGCCGCGATTGACTGGGCTCTCACTCACTCGGGCTGTGAACTGCAACTGCAGGAACAACTCAGAAAAACCTTGTTCATAAAAGACACCACCAGCCATTACCCTCCTTTATCTCTCGCCAACCATGGCATCCGAACAGCCTGGCTGACTCGCCTAGAGGTTGATCTTAATTCGCTGGTTCATCCCATATTATTTCGTTTGTTGGGCAACTTTCTTGATCAGGGGATCAGTCGCTGGAGTTTGCCTAAAAACGGTGAACATTTCTGGGGTTGCATCATCCGCCTGGCTCAAAACAGCCTGTTGCCGCTCTACCCCTTAAATGAACACGGCATAGCAGACTTACTCTCCGAAAGCCCTGATTTTGTCATCAACGCCTGTCTGAAAAAAATCGTCGGCGATGAATTGCTTTATGAACAGTATCTGCTTGAAATGCTACTAGCGCATCCCGGCTGGTCTGGCATGGTGCATGTCATCGAGCATAATCCCAAAGCACTGTTGGCACGTCGTGAAATTTCGCTTAAAGAATTGCTCGCCGTTGAATTGGTCATCGAGCTGGCATTTTTATACAAGAAAAAAGGACTTGAGTTCCCTGGAATCTCGGCTTTTCCTCACCAGGAAAGTACGCCGCTGCTCCAAGATAGTGCACTAAAGCCCAAAATACCGTTACGTTTAAAAGTCTGGCACGAAGCCATGGAATGGTCATTACACAGCGAGTTACTGCTGGCATTAAAACCTGACTCTGCGCTGATAAATCAAGTACCCACCATAAAGCCTTTGCCTGAAGCCCAGGCTTTATTCTGCATTGATGACCGCGAATGTTCTTTAAGACGTAATCTGGAAGAAACCAATCCAGCCATTGAAACGCTGGGGGCAGCCGGATTTTTTGGTATCGATTTTTTGTATCAGGGTCTGGATGACGCTTATCCGGTCGCGCAATGTCCAAACATCATTATTCCCAAACATCTGATCAAGGAAGCCAGCAACAAACCCCTAGTACTCGATAAAGCCAAATCAGCCCGACTGACTCATATGCATTTTACCGCGCATTCCATGTTTCGGGGCTGGTTCTATACCCAAACCCTTGGCATCGGTTACGCGGTGCGTATGGCCTGGAATGTGTTTCGTCCTGGCTCAAAACTGCCCAACATCAGAACCTTAAGCGAAGTTGAAACACACACACACCTTCATTTACTACGGGAGTCTGAACAAGTCACCGAAGACGGATACTTGCTGGGTTTTTCATTGGCCGAAATGGCAGATCGCGTTGGTGGTTTGCTGAAAAATATCGGTTTGACTCAAAACTTTGCGCCCTTAGTGGTGATCGTTGCCCACGGCTCCAGCAGCGTCAACAATCCGCATTTTGCCGCTTACGATTGTGGCGCCTGTTCCGGCAAGCCCGGCGCACCGAATGCCCGCGCCTTCGCCTGGATGGCTAACCATAATGAAGTGCGCGCTATTTTATATGATCGCGGCATTGAAATTCCGGTCGCCACCCGTTTTATCGCGGCACTACATAATACCAGCCGCGATGAAATCACCTATTTCGACAAGCATTTACTCGAAGAACATCCCGCTCCCGGCTTGCCCGCTTTCCAGCAAGCCATGAAAAAAGCCTTGCAAAGCAATGCCAAAGAACGCTGCCGCTGGTTTGAACTCGGGCCGCAAACACAGTCCCATGAACAAGCGCACCAACATGTCATGGAACGTGCCTCGTCAATCTTCGAACCAAGGCCGGAATACAACCATTCCAATAATCTTTACGCTATCGTGGGACGAAGAACCTTAACCCGTGATTTGTTCATGGATCGACGCGCATTTTTGCATTCCTATGATCCGAATACCGACACACAGGGTGAGATTATGGCGCGTATTTTATCGGCGGTTATTCCTGTCTGTGGCGGTATCAACCTCGAATATCTGTTCTCACGCATCGACAATTCTGTTTATGGCGCAGGCACAAAACTTCCGCACAATGTTATCGGTTTACTCGGTGTTGCAAACGGCGTCGAAGGGGATTTGCGCACCGGCTTGCCCTCACAAATGATTGAAGTACATCAACCGGCACGGTTAATGATCGTAGTTGAACAAACAACGGCTACTCTGGATAAAACCTTGGCCAAACTCGGCCCGCTCAAAGAATGGCTTGATAACGAATGGGTCAGATTCGTCGCTTGTCACCCCGACAACCGCGAACTTTATCTGTATTCAATTGCCGGTTGGGAAAAAATCGAATTCGCAGATGAACTTAAGGTTTCCCAGTCTACTCATTCTGAAAAAATTATTATGAACCAAACAACAACCGTACCGGTACATCAATTCATCAGGAAACACGCATGAATGGCCTACTCTTAACCAGTCTGGCTTTGCCATTACTTGGATTATTGTTGATATTTTTAACCGATAACAACGAGAAAAAAATCGCCAGAATCAGCTTCTGGTGCAGTCACGCCATGGGCGTCAGCATTATCGCCTTGTTGATCCTCTGGGCTATGGCTGGTTTTCCCAAACATGAATATGAGTGGTTTACGCTTTATGAAACCGATGATTACCGCTTTCCTATCCTCTTTTATCTGGATCGGGTAGGCGCGGTTTATCTGTTTTGCGTGTGGGCTATTTTTTCGATTATCGTAAAATATTGCCGCGTCTATCTGCATCGGGAAGCCGGTTATAAGCGTTTCTTTTTGACCATCTTTGGTTTCGTGTTCGGGCTGAATATCGTCATCCTGTCAGGCTCTATCGACATACTGTTTGCCGGCTGGGAGATAGTCGGAATCGCATCATTTTTATTAATCGCCTTTTATCGGCACCGCGTACAGCCGGTCCGCAATGCCTTAAGAGCTTATACCGTTTACCGGTTTTGCGATATTGGCCTGTTATTGGGCGCCTGGATGAGCCATTTGTTATTTCACGAAAGCCAACATTTCAGCCAGTTGGCTGATTTATTCAATAACCCGGCCATGCCGCCTGCCGGTTCCGGTTCCTTGTGGCTGGTCTCAACCTTAATTCTGATTGCCGCTTCCGGTAAATCAGCGCAGTTTCCGTTCTGTTTCTGGCTACCCAGAGCCATGGAAGGCCCAACTCCTTCCAGCGCAATTTTTTACGGCGCTTTGTCGGTGCATTTAGGCGTATTTTTATTACTGAGAACCACGCCAATCTGGACTTATCATTTTTATACCTGCTTAAGCGTGTTCAATATCGGCTTGTTAACGGTGATTGTTGCCAGCATTTCTGAAAAAACCCAATCGAGCATCAAAGGTCAAATCGCTTATGCGTCGATTACCCAAGTAGGCTTTATGTTCATGGAACTGGCGCTAGGACTTGAAACACTGGTATTGGTGCACTTTCTGGGCAACGCTTTTTTGCGTTGTTATCAATTACTGGTTTCACCGTCTATTGTTGCTCATCTGTTACGGGTCGAAGGTTCCACTGATACGGATTTTTATATCAAAAACCATTCAAAATTCCAGTTTCTGCCCGCCTCACTGCGTAACACCTTGCCTGAGGTTTTGCAAAATACGCTGTATGTGTTCTCTCTACAGGAAGGTAATTTGGAATTATTGGTACGCTCGGTGCTTTGGTCACCCTTAAAACGCATAGGCGCAACCATCAATGCAATGAATGTCTGGCTGAAATTTCTGTACAGTACAGGCGGTTTTTTGGCATTAGCACTGATCATCGTTACCAGTGGTATCAGCACCCAATATTTATCAATTCCTATTTCGCTGTTAATGGTGCTCACTTCCTTGAGCGCATTCAGCCAAAAATACAGTCCGTTCGCGGTCTGGAATGCCATCGCGCTAAGCTCTATTTTGGCTGGCGTCGCTGTTTGGTTTTTAAATCCCGATGCCTGGTTCGATGTACTGATCTTTGCCTCCGGCATTATTCCTGCCTGGATTTTGGGCATAGTCGTGTTAGCCAAGCTGCTCAAAAATGATAACTTTGCCGCCACACCTTTTGTCTATAGAGCCTTGGCAGAAACGCAACCCAAACTTTCCTTTTTATTGTTTTTAAGCTTTTTGGGCTTGGTCGGCTTTCCAATTTCACCAGCTTTTCTTGGCGAAGATCTACTGCTTTCCCATGCCAGTAATCACGCACCCTGGTTTGCCTTGCCAATTACTATTGCTTTTGTGATTAACGGTATTGCTGCGGCACGCGTATTCCAAAGGTTGTGCATGGGCAGACCGACTGAGCTTAATGAACTTACCGCGGATTTGCGCTGATAAGGTTTGGCAGTTTGCCTTATTCAGACTATTCAGTATTTAATGCTTTATCAATAAACTATAGTTGAAAACTGCAGTCTCGCGTATAACTCTCATTTAGTAATTCTGTTAAGTGGATTTATACATTAACTATGTTTTTTAACTCGTTCAACCAGCCGTTTTTACTGGCCTTGCTATTATCTTTCACTGCAACTATCCAAGCCGATGAGCATCATTTTTTGGTGCTCAATTATCACGACATCGCAAAAGTGGGCACCGCTAAAGCTTCTTTAAACTCAATGGATGTCAGTGTCGAACACTTCGAAGAACATCTGTTTTGGCTGAAAAAAAATGGCTATAAGATCATCAGCGTTCAGAATATCTTAGATGCTGCGGCCGGCAAAAATGCAATTCCTGATAAATCCGTATTACTGACTTTTGATGATGGTTACCTTAGTTTTTACACCCGGGTTTTTCCCATCCTTAAAAAATATCATTACCCGGCAACATTAGCGATCATCGGTAGCTGGATAGACGGCATCGACAAACCGGATGAAGATGGCAAGCAATTACTTAACTGGGATCAAGTTCGGGAAATAGTAAAATCCGGTCTGGTAGAAATGGCCTCGCATACTTATGATTTGCATAAAAGCGCCATTGCTAATCCGCAAGGCGACACTCAGGCTGCCACTGTGACCCGAATATTTGATTCTGCAACCGGCCAATATGAAACCGAAGCACAATATCGGGAACGCATCCATCTGGCACTGAGAAAAAGTGCTGAATTCATTTTTCAACATGCGGGAGTTTGGCCCAGAGTGATGGTCTGGCCTTACGGTGAATATAACAATATCGCCATGGAAGCCTCGCGCGAAGCAGGTATGCCGATGACTATGGGCTTGATTGACGGCTTTAATACCATTGCTAATATTGATGTCCTGCGTCGCATGATCATGACCGATGACCCGGATGTTCGACAATTTGCCGAAATTATCACCAAGTTGCGCACCGATCGCTCATTGCGGGTCGCTTACCTAGACCTCGATTTTCTCTACGACAAAAATCCCCAACAAACCGAACGCAATATTGACGCTGAAATCAACCGCATCGCTAACATGCATATTAACACGGTTTTTTTGCAAGCCTATTCGGACACTAACAGTGACGGCAATGCCGACACAGTGTATTTTCCCAACCGACACTTCCCCGTCAAACTGGATTTGTTCGCTCACGTCGCCTGGCAATTAAAAACCCGTGCCGGCGTCAAAGTTTATGCGTGGCTACCTGTTTTTGCCTTTAAAAATGACTTGCCGGATGCTTGGTATGTACAGGAATGGCGAGACGGTAAAGCGCAAAAATCCGATGACATTTACTCGCGACTTTCAGTATTTCAATCTGAAGCGCGCCATTATGTTACTGAAATTTATGAGGATCTAGGGCGCTATTGTAATGTTGACGGCATTTTATTTCACGATGACGGGATTTTATCCGACCACGAAGATGTTTCTCAGGCCGCTTTGTCCTTTGGCCGTGACGTCTGGGGATTGCCGGATCGCTATGAACAACTTCAGGCCACACCCAAAGTTCGCCAGGCTTGGTCTAAGCACAAAATAGAATTAATCAGTCAATTTACCGATGAACTTGCCAATCGAGTTCGTGATAATCGACCCGGCATCTCTACTGCGCGTAATTTATTCACTCTATCCGGCTTAAAACCCGATACTGAAGGAACTTATGCTCAATCATTCAAATCCTTTTTAGCCCATTATAATTACGTTGCCATTTCTACCTTACCTTTTGCCCAGACAAAAAAACAGGCTCAGGAGTTAACGGAAGTTGTCGCGGCTATAGCTCATTATCCTGAAGGTATAAAAAAGGCGATATTTGAAGTAGAGGCCGTTAATTGGAAAACGCGAGAGCCGGTATCTTCAATCATTTTTATTGAACAACTGGAATTATTGAAAAAGCTGGGGGTTCATCATCTTGGTTATTATCCTGATGATGTTTATCTCGACCAGCCTCGTTTGAAGGATTTACAAAAACACTTTTCACTACCGGTCATGCCTTAAGCAAATGTTGGGTACCAACCCAACCTACCATCCAATCATAAAACCATGTAACCTACATTAGGTCAGGTTGCCATGCTTTTCGGCAACCTGACGTTTGATCTTATACAATAAAAAAAAGGAGTTCAAACGCATGCTTGAACTCCTTTATTTAATACTTACAATGCCGCTCCGGCGTTGTAACCATGTATCAGCTAATACTAATTAGCCAAAGAAACCTTCATCGGTTGGCTTGCAACTTCAGCTTTGATTTGTTCCATGCTGGATAAAACAGAAATCATCTTTTCTGTCGCTTTGTAATCGGTACCCGACCAGATCAATTTTCCATCGGGAGACAAAATTGCAAAATACGGCAATCCAATTTTCAATTGACGATGCTCTGGATTTTCACGAAATTTTTCAAACTCAGGTTCTTTGTCAACCAACTTTACCGCAATCGCTTTTTCTCTGAGCGCTTGATTTAACGCAGCATTATTGGCAGCTTCTGCTTTAAATGCAGTACAGTTTGCACACCAGCTGGCATAAAAATCAATAAAGATAGGCTTGCCTGTTTCTTTGGATGCTTTTTGAGCTGCTTCAAAATTTCTATACCACGAAATTCCGGCTTCTTCCTGAATAGTCAGATTGACTGCTTTACCACTACCACTAACAGCTACAACTTCAGTTGCATGAGCGGAAGCAATAATCGGTGTTTGCCCCAATCCGGCAACCACCAACCAAACGCCTATAATCAAAGACATAACGCCAAGATAATGATGCATCTTCTCATTCGGCATGGCATCAGCAGGCAACAAAGATATAACGTTGCAATGCACGACAGCAATCCAAACTGCTACCATGCCCATCGCCATCGATAAAGTAACCGACGGTTCTACACCCATAACGCCCATACCTTTGGCGAAATAGACATAAGCAAAATATAAAATCATCAAACCAAAGGCATACTTGATGTTGTTCATCCAGTAACCGGCTTTTGGCATTTTTTTGAATTTTACGACGCTGATGATAAAAAACGGTAAGCCCACGCCCAAACCAAAGCCGCTCATCATGATGCTGCCTTGTGAAGCAACGCCCAATTTATCAACAAACGTTAAAGTCTGACCCATGGCTGCCAAGGCACTGGCTTTCGCCGCAATTTGATCGGCAACTTGCAACAATAATGCAAACACGATTGGACCAACACAAGGCGAAATAACCAGGCCGGCAACAGCACCCATTAACCAGGTACCGACAACACCACCGACCTTTGCGGAACTCTGATCCAGAGAATGCACTTCATTTTGCATGAAACCCAATTCATAAAAGCCTAACAAGGCGATTGCAAAAAAAGCAAAGAACAAGGCAAAACCAATATTAACCGCTGCAGATTGCATAAAGGTATTAAAGGCGCCGCCAGTCATTCCGGCCATTAATCCTAAAAAAGTATAAGTACAAATGATACCGACAACATATGCAAATGCATGCAGTTTGACCTTTTCAGCAACGCCATTAGCACGTTTAACGATGAACATCGAGGTAATCGGCAACATCGGATAAACGCAAGGTGTAGCCACCGATAAAATACCGGCAAGAAACATCAAACCAAACATAATGAAAGTGTTGTCTTTGTTATTGGTAAACAAGGCCAACATTTGATCGGTCAAACTGGCAGATTCTTCTACCTTGGGAGCCACTGGTTGACTAATAACCGGGGCTTTTGCAACGACAGCCGGCAAGGCAAGCGTGACTTGTGCGGTTTGCGGACGAAAACACACATGCGTAACATCGTTACACAACTGATAATTAACGTCTAATTGCAATGAATCGGTGGTAGCGCCGGCACCCAGCGTACCCAGAGACAAAATAAAATCGCCCTGATCTCTTAACACGGTTGCTTTAACTTCACTGTCATAAACGCCGGTCGGCTTTTGCAGGCTGACCACTTTTAAATTTTGCGCGGTTAATTTATCTGAAGGATCGATGGCAACCGCCAGGTAAATATTTTCGTCACCTTTATCAAGGTAAGCATGATGATCTTTAGGCACCGTTAAGGTTAAACGGAAATCCGCTGGCCATTGACCCGGATTTAACGCGGTACCACTTAAGTCTGCTTTAGGTATTTCAGCATGAACTAAAGCGATAGTCATGAGCCATAGCATTAATATTGCAGTAAGTTTTTTCATAATTTATTTACCACTTGTAATTGGTTAAAAATCTGCCCGTTATTCTGGCAACATAAAAAGGGTAAGCCACATGAGCGTAGCCATTTAAGACCGTTATTTGCCTTGAGCATTGCAATAGTTGACACGCTGCCAGCAACAACACAATGATCTGCCACAATGCTGACGGCTCGCAGGCCTGAAACGGGCCAACCGGTTTTGGGATTTAAGATATGACTGTAACGAACACCCTCAATGAGCTGAAAGCGTTCATAATCACCGCTGGTCGCTAGGGCTCCGGATTTGAGTTTAAGTTGGGCGATTATCTTTTCAGGATGGCGAGGATCACGAATGGCGACGGGCCAACCTTCGCCGTTTGGCAAGGGACCTGTCACCCGAATGTCACCACCTAATTCGATAATGCCATGTCTGATTCCATTCTGTTGGAATATGTTTGCAGCGGAATCGGCGGCGTATTCCTTTACGATGCCACCAAAATCCAGTTGCATTCCAGTTTGTGACAAATGGATTGATTGCTCATCCCACTGCACTTTTTTCCAGCCGATTAACGGCAATACTGCTTGAATTTGGTCTTTCGTGGGTAATTCGGTTTGCTCAAGATGCCACAGTTTTCGTAACACCCCTGAAGTTACATCGAATAACTTGTTACTTTCCTGGTAACAATTATCGGCATAACGTAACAAGCCCACCGTTTCAGGATCCAGTGGTGTATTAATACCGGACCCTGCACGGCGATTGATCTCCGCCAGCAAACTGTCTTCCCGGTAACGGGAATATTTAAACTCAAGCCGTGCAATGCAATCGGTAACCTGGCGGTAAAGCATTTCTGCCTTATCCGCCGAGTCAGTACAAAACTGAATTGAACAGGGCGAACCCATGGCTTTAAATTCAAAATTAAATACCTCCAACATCCGTATTTAATCAGCTTGCCTTGTTGGGTTAGAACTTCAAATTAAACGAAGCGGTAACCATGGTGTAACTAAAACTGTCGAAGCTTTGGCTATTATTACCGCCAATTTCATAACTGGCTTTGTGGTTGTAATACTCAAAACCGGTTTGAAACTTCAGGCTGTCAATGTGCTTGATTTTTTTGATTTCTTTGCTTAGTTTTAGGCCGCCGGAAATCGCTCCAAAACCAGCTAACCTGTAATCACTTGAATATGAAGAATAATTATCCAATGTTTGACCATTATTAACTAACATAGGATCAAAGAAAATTGGTTGATAAAAATTTG
>SESD01000129.1_pt1 | contig 45017 bp, 45 predicted proteins | sample 3171411 | NCBI WGS metagenome assembly SESD01 (sample SAMN06051880, study PRJNA518727) | freshwater metagenome | biome: subpolar coniferous forest; feature: holomictic lake; material: water; isolation source: holomictic Lake 442, 16.5 m depth | place: Canada: near Kenora, Ontario | collected...
GGCAATAAGCGCGTAGTCGGCAGTGCCGAACTCATGTTCCCTCTGCCCGGCATGAAGAATGACCGGTCGGTACGGCTGAGTGCATTCCTGGATGCGGGTACCGTGTTCGGCCCAGGGGGGGACCCCTCTCGCAGCTCTCAAGAAGGAATGCGTTATGCAACCGGTCTTGCTGTTATGTGGATCTCCCCGATGGGCCCACTCAAAGTGAGTCTTGCCCAGCCACTAAATAGTCATCCAGGTGATAACATACAACGATTCCAGTTTCAGTTCGGACAACAGTTCTAAATTTGGTAGTGATCAATCAGGAGAGAAAATTGAATCAGAGAAGCCAATACCAACAAATTTTAACCGCTGCCTGCATGATCATTGCATCGGTCGCGATCCCCTGCAATGTCAATGCTGCTGAGATCAAGATAGGAATCGTCAATACCGAGAGAGTCCTGATCGAATCTGCGCCAGCGGTTCGAGCTCAGAAGAAGATAGAGAAGGAGTTCCTCCCACGCGATCAGGAACTTAAAAAAATGACTTCTCAGATCAAAGTTCTGCAGGAGCAATTAGAGAAAGAGGGGACATCCCTTCCAGAAATAGACCGCCGCGGCAAGGAGCGTGAACTCGCCAACCTCAACCGTGAATTTCAACGGGCACAAAGGCAACTTCGTGAAGATCTGAGTCTGCGTCAGAATGATGAATTCGCTGTGATTCAGGTGAATGCGAGCAAGGTCATTCAGTCGATCGCGGAGGCAGAGAAGTACGACCTGATACTGCAGTTACAGGACTCTGTTTACCGGAGTCAGCGTATCGATATTACCGATAAAGTTATTAAAGCACTGGCGGACAAGTAATCATGGAAAAAGAGACCGGAGGACTAACGGGCGAGACCACGACTGCCATGGATATTCATGAAATTCTTGAGTACCTACCCCACCGATACCCCTTCTTACTGGTGGACCGGGTACTTTCTTGTGAACCCGGCAAGGATATCGTCGCACTCAAGAATGTAACTATCAATGAACCCTTCTTTGTGGGTCACTTCCCCCATCATCCTGTCATGCCGGGCGTACTGATCATCGAAGCGTTGGCGCAGGCTGCAGCAATCTTGACGCTCAAGACGGCTGGGGTGAAAGCGGATAATGAATCAATTTATTATTTTGTCGGGATAGACGGCGCCCGATTCAAGAGGCCGATACAGGCGGGCGATCAGCTTCTTCTCAAGGTTGCCATCACGCGACAAGTCAGGGGCATCTGGAAGTATTCTGCCCGCGCAGAAGTGGCAGGACACGTGGCTGCCGAAGCTGAATTAATGTGCACGATGAGGAGCATCTAGATAACAGTTTAAACAGATAACCCTAGGTCAGTCGCATTGCCAATCGAAAAACACACCTGGATCTGCGGAGTGGATGAGGCTGGCCGGGGGCCACTTGCGGGACCCGTGTTCGCTGCCTGTGTGGTACTCAACCCTGCCTACCGGATAGAGGGACTGGCAGACTCTAAAAAACTGAGTGAAAAAACCCGCACTAAATTAGAAATAGTTATCAAGACACACTCCATGGCATGGTCAGTTGCCTCTGCATCTGTGGATGAGATTGACCAATTGAATATTCTGCAAGCGAGCTTGCTGGCGATGAAGCGGGCCGTAGAGAGCCTGTTATTCACTCCAGACCAGGTGCTGGTGGATGGCAACCACATCCCCTTCCTAAATTATCCAGCCCGGGCGATCATCCGAGGGGATAGCTTAATTCCTGAGATTTCAGCAGCATCGATCTTAGCCAAAACTGCACGCGATGCCGAGATGATGAGGCTACACCAAGACTTCCCACACTATGGATTTGACCGTCACAAGGGATACCCTACCGCTGCGCATATCATCGCATTGCAAGAGTATGGCATCTCCAGCGAACACCGCCGTAGCTTTGCGCCGGTAAAGAAGATGATAATGCAATGCAGCCCTTAAAATCCCAATCTGTCAGCGCATACTTCACACATACAGCATTACTGATTCAGCGCCACGGCTGTTCGTGATAACTCAGTAGCCGTGGATACACTATTTGTGATGACTCTAAAATATACTGCTGATAAAATGCGGATCTTTATTATTTAAAATAAACCAGCTACTTTGGCAGAACCTGGTTACATATCTATCAACTCACAAGCGGAAACAACATGCGCATCGTCAAGGACACCATCGTATCTCTCAGTTATGAATTATCGGACTCGACTGGCAAGGTTCTAGAAAAAGCCGGCTCTCCAATCACTTATTTGCACGGCGGCTATGATGGCATCTTCCCGATGGTGGAAGAAGCCCTCCATGATAAGGAGGTGGGTCATACCTGCTCAGTCTATATGGAGCCCGAGAATACCTTTGGAGAATACGATAGTGACCTAGTTCGGATGGAGCCGCGCGATGCATTTCCTGATGACATCGTAGTCGGGATGCAGTTCGAGGGCGGAGATGAGGAGGACTCAGATGACGTGATCATCTTCACCGTCACCGATATTGCAGACGACAAGGTGGTGGTAGATGGCAATCATCCTCTCGCTGGGATGACACTACGTTTCGATTGTACAGTCACTGATATACGATCCGCTACGGCTGAGGAACTCTCACATGGTCATGTTCACGGTGCTCACGGGCACGAACACTGATTACTCTTGAACTGGCTCAGCTTTAAATCAGCGGCCTAATTGAGTCATTAATGCCATTCACTCTCCACGATCTTTTTTAGTATATAGAGCTGCTCCAATGCCTCTTTCGGACTTAACTCATCCGGTATGATGGTACGCAACTGCAGCAGAACGGGGTGCTCCTGCGGCGGGTCTACCACGACTACACCTGTTGAGAATAGATCTCCCTGCAGATTTCCACCTGAACTCTCCTGCTCCAACTTCATCAGATGCGCCCTCGCGACCTTGATAGTCTGCTCTGGGATACCGGCAAGTGCTGCGACCTGAAGGCCGTAACTCTGACTGGCGGGACCATCACTGACCTCATGTAAAAATACGATATGGTGTTTATGCTCCACCGCCTCAAGGTGTACATTAACCACCTGAGGGAACTCTTCCGTAAGTCTTGTCAGTTCGAAATAGTGAGTGGCAAACAACGTGTAGCATCGATTCTTTTCCAGCAAATAACGAGCAATTGCAAATGCCAGCGCCAGGCCGTCAAACGTGGAAGTACCACGCCCAACCTCATCCATCAATACCAGACTTTGCGGGGTTGAATTATGCAGAATATTGGCAGCCTCAGTCATCTCCACCATGAAAGTCGATCGTCCACCAGCGAGGTCATCTGAGGCGCCGATACGAGTAAATATTTGGTCGAGTGGGCCAAGACATGCGCTATCAGCGGGAACAAAACTACCACAATGTGCGAGTAATGTGATCAATGCCACCTGCCTCATGTAAGTGGATTTCCCACCCATATTGGGCCCGGTAATAATGAGCATTTGACGGTTGCCATTATCTACAGCACCGAGTCTCACATCATTAGCGATGAAGTTCTCCACCTGATCTTCCACCACTGGGTGACGTCCAGACACAATCTCAATCTTGGCTGAATCCGTGAATGTCGGCATGGTGTAGCCGAGTAACAGTGCACGCTCAGCGAAAGCAGCCAGCACATCCAATTCAGCCACAGCACGAGCGACTCGTTGCAAATAATCAATGAATGGTGAGAGCGATTCTAGCAATCTCTCATACAAAAATTTTTCACGTGCCAATGCCCGATCCTGTGCAGATAGCGCCATATCTTCGAAGGTTTTAAGTTCTGGCGTGATGTAACGCTCTGCATTCTTCAGTGTCTGTCGACGCCGGTAGTCATCAGGAATTTTCTCGGTATGAGCATGGGTGACCTCGATATAGAATCCATGCACTCGGTTATACTCCACCCTGAGAGTAGCGATCCCTGTGCGCGCCCTCTCCCGTGCCTCCAACTGAACCAGGAATTCGCCACCGTTATTCTGTATCGCACGCAATCCATCCAGCTCATCATCATATCCGTCTGCGATTACTCCGCCTTCCCGCAGCACCGCACTCGGCTCTTCACGGAGAGCACTCTCCAGAAGACTCACAAGATCAGTATCTGGCGTGATCGCTTGTGTAAGTACGTTGATACGCTCACTGACACAGTTAGCAACTGCTGACATGACTTCAGGCAAACATTTCAAACTATCACGCAGACCCGATAGATCCCGTGGACGTGCAGATTTCAGTGCAATCCGTGCGGTGATACGCTCTATATCAGACACACGTCTGAAACATTCCCGGACTGCATGATAGGGTCCCAACCCGGCTGACCCAATCAATTCAAATACGCTATTGAGACGCTGCTGGACCACGACTTGATCACGTAGCGGATGATGTAACCAGTGTCGAAGTAAACGACTCCCCATGCTGTTTGAACAGGTATCAAGCAGTGATAACAGTGTGGGCGATACTTCGCCTCGTATGGTTTCTGAAATTTCTAGATTACGACGGGTAGCAGCATCCATCCTCACGTAAGTACTATCCCGCTCAGCGTGCAGCGACTTAATATGAGCGACGCTTGCACCCTGAGTGAGGCGTGCATACTCTAGCAGCGCACCGGCCGCACCCAAACTCAAGTGTGAGTTATCACAGCCGAAACCAGAAAGATCATGCGTTCCAAATTGCTGGATGAGATTGCGTACGGCGGCGTCACTATCAAACTGCCATACCGGCAGATACTTCATGCTTAAACTTTTGAATGTGCTGACACTGTTTAATAAGGTAGAGCCTTTCATCGACTCTGGCAGCAATACCTCAGATGGCTTCAATCGTTCCAACTCACTCGCCAAATTATCAGCAGTTGTCTCCATGATGTACAACTGACCGGCCGCGAGATTAAGCCAGGATAATCCCAGCGTGGATTCATTCAAAAATATCGCCAATATGACACAGTCGCGCTTTTCTTCTAGCAGAGCAGCATCTGTCAGCGTTCCGGGCGTGATGATCCGTGTGACCTGACGCTCTACCGGACCCTTGGCAGTTGCAGGGTCTCCAATCTGTTCGCAGATTGCAACCGACTCTCCAAGCCTGACAAGCTTTGCTAAATATTGCTCGGCAGCGTGGTAGGGTACACCCGCCATCTTGATCGGCTCACCCGCTGAGACTCCTCGACGGGTTAAGGTGATATCAAGTAGCCTTGCAGCCTTTTCCGCGTCATCGAAGAATAGTTCGTAGAAGTCCCCCATGCGATAAAACATCAGCATGTCTGAATGCTGTGCCTTGATGCGCAGGTATTGCTGCATCATTGGGGTATGCTGGCTTGACATGATCCTAGTAAATGGGTGCGATGGATAGAACTACATCCAGCGAGAACGATGAATCTACGAAACTACGATCAAGTTCCCTCTATGGAATAGTTTGCCACTAATCGAGACTCTCTGCCGGGTGCCACTTCCACTACATCGGTTGCTGCATTGGTCGTCTCGACGCAGAGCAGATTCCGGTAATCATTGTCCTGCAGATCTGCCATCTCTGCCGAGATCTTGGCCCATGGATTCCAGACCACAGCCGTTTTATTACCCCCCGATCGAATCCTGATACGGCGTTTCAGAGCTATATCATTAATGACTAATTCATCTCGAACGCCAAGATAGATACGATCTACTTCCTCATTGATCACAACCGGGCCAGTCTGTTTTTTCAGTGCACTATTGTCGACCTTATCAATATAGTCGGCCCCCTCCAGTCCAGATACATTTACCTGATTGATATCCCCGACCTTAAAGTAAGTATGAAATGCCTGCGTCAGAGGAAATAGCTGTGCACCTGTGTTGCGCGTGACCAGCTCAAGATTCAGAGATTTTCCAACCGTGATCTCTAGCAGCAAGGTAAAAGACTGTGGCCAGATAGCAAGTGTCTCTGGAGTATCATTAAGTCCTAGCGTGACCCGAATCTCGCCAGATGCAGTGGTTTCTGTTGCGATTACATTCCATAGGCGGTTACGTACAAAGCCATGGGCAGGTCGGCCCAACCCCTGCGGATCGGCACCGAACCATGGCCAACAGACCGGCGCCCCTCCCTTAATTGCTTTTCCTGTCTGATAATATGCCTTCTCACTGAGGAACATCAGGTCATCCACCTCGCCCACAGGACGAAAGGACAATACCTGCCCTGCATAGATCGAGATCAAGGCTTTGGAATTGGCAGTGCTAACCTCAATGAAGGGGAGCCCACCCCCACCCTGAGTGAACTTGAGTTGACCAGGAATTGCGTATTCAGCATTTAGTTGTTCAGTATTCATGATGTAGGTGTATTCCTTTTGGCTACTGGGTGGTAAGTACATCGACCTTGATTTTACTGGAGATGGGTATTTTCTAGGATTTCAATTCTTTGGTCAGATGTGGCGCAATCACCTGGAGCAATTGTCCAAATGTTTTGGGATTACCCGCAACAATATTTCCACTTTTCAGATAAGTCGCATTACCTTCAAGATCGGATACCAATCCACCCGCCTCGGTGATGAGCAGACAACCCGCTGCCATATCCCATGGAGATAGCCCCATCTCCCAGAAGCCGTCATAACGTCCAGCGGCTACATAAGCCAAATCCAGAGCGGCAGAGCCGGGTCGTCGGATGCCGGAAGTTCTGGGCATGATGTCCTTCAAGATAGCAAGATAAGCATCTACATGAGTGAAGTCTCGAAACGGCAAGCCCGTCCCGATTAGACAATCAGCAAGTTGCGTACGTTTACTCACGCGCAATCGATGGTCATTGAGATAGGCCCCCCGCCCGCGGCTTGCGGTGAATAATTCATTGCTACAGGGGTCGTATACCACGGCCTGGGTCAGTATGCCCTTATGCATCAGCGCGATCGAGACTGAGTACTGGGGAAGTCCGTGTAAAAAATTGGTCGTACCATCGAGCGGATCGATGATCCACTGATATTCTGACTTCTCCTGGTCACCACGAGAACCGCTCTCTTCTGCTAGAATCGCGTGGGCCGGATAGGCGTCCAGAAGCACCTGTATGATGGCATCTTCCGCCGCACCATCCACCTCGCTGACAAAGTCGTTGTGCGCCTTTCGTGAGACGTGCAGCAAATCCAGATGCTGTGCAGCGCGATTGATAATACCACCAGCGCGGCGCGCGGCTTTTACTGCAATGGTGAGCATGGGATGCATTTTCTGGGCTCAAGATTAAATAAAAACAGGATTTTAATATGAATCCCCCCTGCTCGCTTGCTAATGTCCGTGTTGTGTTGAGTCATACCAGTCATCCCGGGAATATCGGCGCTGCTGCACGGGCAATGAAGACTATGGGTCTGAGTACTCTCTACCTCGTAAATCCAAAGTCATTTCCAGATAAGGAGGCAGAGACGCGTGCCGCTGGTGCGTGGGATGTTCTTAACGCCGCCAAGGTCTGTAGCAGTCTTGATGAAGCCCTCGGCGATACGGTGCTGGCAGCGGCAATTACCGCTCGCCCTCGAGGTCTCTCGCATGAAGTACTCGATTCACGTCAAGGTGCACAGGAGTTGTGTACTCATGCGCGGCAACACCCAGTAGCATTAGTTTTTGGAACAGAGGTGTCCGGCCTCACCACCCTTGAAGTGAGCAGGTGCCAAATTATTGTGCATATTCCCGCCAACCCAGATTACTCCTCCCTCAACCTTGCCAGCGCAGTTCAAGTAATGGCCTATGAGTTACGCATGGCATTATCTGATCCTGGAAAACTCCCTCAACCTATAGGTACACTCGCTAGCCTTGATGAAATTGAATTATTCTTCGGTCATTTAGAACAGAGCATGATCGTCAGCGGTTTTCTGGATCCTCAGGAACCGAAACGCCTGCTGCAACGGATGCGCCGCTTATTTGCGCGTTCACGACTAGAGAAGGAAGAGGTAAATATATTACGAGGCATCCTCAACGCGCTACAGAAGCAAAAATAAAGAGAACAGATGCAATAAATCAGAAGCAAAATGCATTCTGAACTGCTCGGGCAAAATAGTTGACTGAAAAAGTAGGGTTTTATATACTTGATAAAAATTGTCGGGTATTGCTGCAAATATCTAAGATGCAATCGTTAAGCCAGAGTATTAATTCTGATCAGGAGCAAAGATGCGATTGACGACCAAGGGACGGTTTGCAGTAACTGCAATGATTGATCTGGCGCTGCATGGTGATAATGGACCAGTCACGTTGGCTGGCATCAGTGAGCGGCAAAAGATCTCGCTGTCGTATCTGGAGCAGTTATTCGGAAAGCTAAGGCGCAACAACCTAGTAAGCAGTGTTCGCGGTCCCGGCGGCGGATATCGGTTGATGCGTCCGATGAATGAAGTCTCAGTGGCTGACATCATCCTCGCCGTGGATGAGCCCATTGATGCCACTCAGTGCAAGGGTAAAGAGAATTGCCATAATGACCAACGCTGCATGACACATGGCCTTTGGACCAGCCTCAATACCAAGATACGAGACTACCTGACCCTGGTCACGCTCGAACAACTGGTCACGAGCCCAAAAGTAAAAAATGTCTCTGTATTGCAAGATCTTCGAGCACACAAGTAGTCAGAGAAATTTAAAGATGAATAGAAGGTTACAAATCTATTTTGATCATAATGCCAGCACTGCGGTGGATGATGCAGTGCTTGATGTGATGATGCCTTATTTCCAAGGTGACTTCAGCAATCCTTCCAGTCGCCATCTCGGTGGAATGGCAGCACGTCGGGCGGTAGACCAAGCACGTGAGCAAGTAGCTGACTCAGTCGACGTACGGCCAGAACAGGTAATCTTCTGCAGCGGTGGTTCAGAGGCCAACAATCTCTTCATCCAAGGAGCGGCAGGCTGCCTAAAGCCCACCCGGATCATCGTCAGTGCGATTGAACATCCTTGCGTAATGCGACCCGCCCAGGAGCTAGCACGGAGAGGACATGAGAAATGGAATTTACGGCGGTTGGCGGTAGATCATCTTGGGAGAGTGATCCTGAATGATGTCACTGATGCCATGACGGAACAACAGCCTGGACTGGTATCAGTGATGCTAGCGAATAATGAAACTGGCGTAATTCAGGATGTATCAGCGATTGCAGAAAAAGCTCGGGAGCATGGCGCATGGATGCACACCGATGCGGTGCAGGCCTTTGGAAAGATTCCGATAAATTTTGAGGCGCTCAGAGTACATGCCATGACACTGTCAGGCCACAAGATTTATGGTCCTAAGGGGTCTGCTGCTCTGATTGTGGATAAACGCTTATTGCTCAAGGCACTCATCTTTGGAGGGGGCCAGGAGAATGGGCTACGTTCAGGTACAGAGAATGTACCCGCTATCGTTGGGCTTGGTGCTGCCTGTGAACTGGCCAAGACTCGCATGATCGAGATGACAGCGCGTATTCAAGTCATCCACAACCGTTTGGAACAAGGACTGATTGCAATGGGTGCTGTCATCTTCGGTCTGGGGGCATCACGCTTACCAAATACCTGTTACTTTGCGATCCCCGGTATCGAGGGTGACACTCTGGCAGTCCGATTAGATAAGGTCGGCTTTGCAGTAGCCAGTGGCGCCGCCTGTTCCAGCGCAACCCCGGGCCAAAGCCATGTGCTAGAAGCGATGGGGGTCGACCCCACTATGGCGCGTTGTGCAATACGGGTCAGTCTAGGTAGAACCAACACACCGTCGCAGATCGAAGATTTCCTGACGGCATTAGATAGTACTGTGGCAGAATTAAGACGTATGAGTCTAGCCACGGCATAGAGGCTACATGGTTGTACATGGCAATTGATAATGCTTAGCAGCTGTAACCACCTCTCAGTTCCTTCCAAGATCTAATCACCCTAATCGAACCATATTCATCACCCATCCTAATCCGAAAATGAATTTTCACTCTAGAGGAGTGACTTCAGAAAAGTGACTTCAAGTTTCGGTCTGCTAATAATATTAGCCTTACACTATCCTCCGCCAGAATCTAATCGTACTCTGCTTAATTTCCACAAACCAAAACGGTGCAGTATCACTCGATATCCTGATAAATTTCCTCCCTCGCTTTCCCATCTAATCCCCTCATGGTCCAAATATGTTCAGATAGATTGCCAATTTCCACGTAGAATAATCAAAGTAGGAATCAAGTCTTGTCTGGTACTCTCTGCACCAGAAATAGCCACTAGAGGAGTAACAAATTGGCACAGCCAAATTTCCAATATGAAAAGCGCCAGAAAGATCTAGCTAAGAAAAAGAAACAAGAAGAAAAAAGACAGCGCAAGCTAGATAAAGGTAAGACACCATCCGACGAGAATCCAGACCCTGATCAGGTAGAGGCAGAGTCGACGGATGTAGGTAAGTCTGAATAGATCAGACCCTATTAGTTGAACTCGCGCTGAGTAAATTATGTGGTTATTAACCTTTACGGGTTTGATACTTATATCTCTGACACTCCCAGTCTTTGCAGGAGACTTTGAGGATGGTAGGCAGTTTGCTGCTAACAGAGATTACACCCGGGCTGTGGCATCCTTTAAGAAGGCAGCGGAACAGGGGAATATGGATGCCCAATTCAACCTGGGCGTGATGTATGCACGTGGTCAAGGGGTTGCGCAGAATGAACAACAGGCGGTGGTATGGTACCGCCTAGCAGCAGACCAGGGGGACCTTCCAGCTCAAGCGATTCTAGGATTCATGTATCTCAAGGGACGGGGCGTCCAGCAAGATGACAAGGAAGCCGCATCCTGGTACCTCAAGGCTGCTGAGAAAAATCATGCGGAGGCTCAATATAGCCTGGGGGTCTTATACGCTAAAGGAACCGGTGTATTACAGGATGACCGTCAGGCTGTATCTTGGTACCTCAAGGCAGCCGAGCAGAGCCATCCAGGGGCTCAATTCAACTTAGGGTTTATGTACGCTAAAGGCCGAGGAATTGCTCAAGATGAAAAACAGGCCGCGATCTGGTATCGAAAGGCTGCCGAGCAGGGGGATGTTCCGTCTCAGGCAATTCTAGGGTTCATGTACCTCAAGGGGCAAGGTGTCCCTCAAGATGATCGAGAGGCCGTGACATGGTATCTCAAGGCCGCTGAAAGGGGTCACCCATGGGCACAATATAATCTAGGTGTGATGTATGCGAAGGGGAGGGAGGTCGAGCAAGACGAGCACCAGGCAGTGATCTGGTACCGTAGGGCAGCAGATCAGGGATACGTAGACGCTCAGTACAATCTAGGCGTGATGTATGCAAGAGGCCGAGGGGTTGCACAGGATGAGCAACAGGCCCTGATCTGGTACCGTAAGGCAGCAGATCAAGGATATGCGGATGCTCAGTACAATCTGGGCGTGATGTATGCAAAAGGCCGCGGAGTTACACAGGATGATCAGCAGGCCGTGACTTGGTACCGTAAGGCAGCAGATCAAGGGGATGCTGATGCACAGTATAATTTAGGTATTAGATATGCTGACGGCAAAGGAATTAGCCAGGACTATGTCGAGGCGTATATGTGGTTCAGCCTCGCGACTGTTGGTGGCGAGGAGAGGGCTGTCAAGAATCGTTCTACCATCGAAGCAAAAATGACACGTGAGCAGATTGCTGAAGCTCGACGACGAGCATCTGCATGGGTAAAATCAGAGCCAAAAAGTTAATATTGATATGAAGATTGTCACCTGGAATGTCAATTCCATTAAAGTCCGACTTCCACAAGTTATCGATTGGCTAGTGATCAATCAACCTGATGTGTTGTGCCTACAGGAAACTAAACTGCAAGACGAGAACTTTCCACTAGCCGAGATCACTGCAGCAGGATATCAGGCAAGCTATGCTGGACAGAAAGCCTATAACGGCGTCGCATTGATTAGCAAACACTCCTGCAGTGAAGTCATCAGCTCTATACCCGCCTTAGAGGACCCTCAGAAACGCGTTCTGGCAGCAACTTATGGCGACATAAGAGTAATTTGTATCTATGTCCCGAATGGTGAAAGTATCGAGTCGGAAAAGTATCAATACAAGCTCAAATGGTTGACCGCTCTGAATCTATGGTTGCGAGATGAGCTACATAAATATCCCAAACTAGTACTGCTAGGTGATTTTAATATTGCGCCCGAAGAGTGTGATGTACATGACCCTGAGCTATGGCGGGGGAAGGTTCTTTTCAGCCAGCCAGAGAAAGATGCGTTCCAAGAACTGATCAATCTCGGTCTCGTGGATAGCTTCCGATTATTCAATCAGCCAAACAAATTATATACTTGGTGGGACTACCGGATGATGGCCTTTCGACGCAATTTAGGTATGCGGATAGACCACATTCTGCTGAGTAATGACCTTGCTAAGGTTTGTACCTCATGTGTCATCGACAAAGAAGCTCGAAAATTCGAACGGCCATCAGATCACGCTCCAGTGATTGTGGAACTGGCAATATAGCACTTCATAAGGAAGTCCTGGGCGTAATATGGGGAGACAAATAAGACTGAAATTCTCCACGCTTTATTTTAGGGCAGCCTTCCAAACCCTTCTGCAGATGCAATAGAGAGGTCTCATCATTTCTGATACTTTGAAACTGCACGATTGTGATCTGTCAGACTACTAGAAAAGTGTGACTCCCCATTGCCCTTTGCAACGAAGTACAGAGCACTAGTCTTGGCCGGATTCAGCGCTGCCTGAATTGAGGCCATCCCCGGCAGAGCGATCGGTGTTGGAGGCAAGCCGCTCCGAGTGTAGGTGTTATATTCCTGATCCGTTAGCAGATCCTTCTTACGTAAGTTACCGTCAAATTTATCCCCCAATCCATAAATAACAGTAGGATCCGTTTGAAGACGCATACCTATCCGTAGGCGGTTAATGAATACGCCGGCGACATTGGTCCGATCACTCTCCCTTCCAGTTTCTTTTTCAACGATAGATGCCAAAATCAAGGCTTGATAGGTATCCGTCAATGGGAGATTCTTCGCCCGGCCAGACCAAGCAATATTGAGATTATTCTGCATTGCATGGTAAGCACGCTTCAGTATCGCAACGTCGCTATTGCCCCGGACGAAATAATAGGTGTCGGGAGAGAACAATCCCTCCGCCATTGTTTCACTGGCACCGATTAACTGCATGACCTCCAAATCAGTCAAGCCGGCGGTGTCATGTCGAAGCGCGGGATGTTCGTTCAAGGTTTTTCTGAGCTGAGAGAAGGTCCACCCCTCTATGAATCTAACCTCGCTCTGATTAACGTCACCATTAGTGACTCGTCTTAGTAGTTGCCATGGCGAAATGCTCTCAGTGAGCTCGTAGTCTCCCGCTTTGAGTAACGAGGAGTAGCCCATTAACCGTGACAATAATATGAATGACCAGGTATCGTGTAAAGCACCTGCGCCGGCCAGCTGCTTAGCAACAGCTCTAAGACTACTACCTGGCTTGATGGAGAGTTCGTAGGGAGTTACAGGAAGTTGGACAGGATCTTGAATATGATATGCAAACCACCCAGCAAATAAGGAAGCAGCAATCAAGACTAAGAGAATTATGCGTTTTAGTATATGCATTTCTTGCAGATACTCACTGCACTACGACAGCCTGATCAGACCTTACGGAAGACCAGCGTGCCGTTTGTGCCCCCAAATCCAAATGAATTTGACATCGCCGCATTGATCTTCATATCCCTTGCGGTATTGGGAACATAATCCAAATCACACTGCGGATCTTGGTTAAAAATATTAATGGTCGGAGGTGCGACCTGATGATATACCGCCAGCGCGGAGAAGATTGCCTCCACCCCGCCCGCTGCACCAAGCAAATGGCCAGTCATGGACTTGGTAGAGTTAACCACAAGATCTTTTGCATGTTCACCAAAACAGCGTTTTATCGCCATCGTTTCAGCCAGATCGCCCAAGGGTGTTGAAGTACCATGAGCATTGATGTAGTCCATCTCATCACTACCCATACCCGCGTTCTTAAGAGCGATCTTCATGCAGCGAGCAGCACCTTCACCATCTTCAGAGGGTGCGGTCATATGGTGAGCATCTGCACTCATGCCAAAACCCGCCAGTTCAGCATAGATCTTTGCACCCCGACGCTTGGCATGCTCCATCTCTTCCAATACCACAATACCCGCCCCTTCACCCAGCACAAAACCATCCCTATCTCTGTCCCACGGACGACTTGCGGTGACAGGGTCGTCATTGCGAGTTGAGAGCGCACGCGCTGAAGCAAAACCTCCGATGGTGAGTGGGGTTACACACGATTCCGTTCCACCTGCAACCATCATATCCGCATCCCCGTACTCGATCATACGTGCGGAATCTCCAATACAATGAGTCGCGGTAGTACAGGCAGTAACGATGGCCAGATTTGGTCCCTTGAAGCCAAACATGATCGACAGATTACCCGCCACCATATTGATGATGACGCTAGGAACAAAGAATGGGGAGATTTTACGAGGACCGCCAGCAAGATAAACATCATGGGTTCCTTCGATCATTGGCAGACCACCAATACCAGAACCGATATTTACGCCGATACGTTCTGCATCAAGATCCCCACTAGCAATATCGTCAATACCAGCGTCTTTTATCGCTTGGATGGCTGCTGCCATACCGTAATGGATAAAGGTATCCATACGACGAGCTTCTTTGGTGGGGATGTATTGCGTGATGTCGAAACCCTTTACCTCACCCGCTATTTGTGAGGAAAAGGATGTTGCATCGAACCGACTGATTCGGTCGATACCAGACTTTCCTGCGAGGATGCTCGCCCATGCATCTGGAATAGTGTTGCCAACAGGCGAAACAATACCCAGCCCTGTAATGACTACTCTACGCTTGGACAAGATAGTCTTGACATGGGTCGTCGTTAAAACTGAATTAACTCTTTTGGGAGTTTATGTAATCAATCGCCTGCTGAACGGTATTGATTTTCTCCGCCTGCTCGTCTGGGATTTCACACTCAAATTCCTCTTCCAAAGCCATGACTAGTTCAACGGTATCAAGTGAGTCTGCACCCAAGTCATCTACGAAAGATGATTCGTTGTTAACTTCAGCCTCATTCACACCTAGTTGCTCGGCTACGATCTTTTTTATGCGCTGTTCCACATTTTCCATCAGATACCCCTTTTCTTAGATAAGAAAAAACTACACCATTTTAGCAAATTTTCGGTATTTGCAATACCAGAATACCATCCACTCGTGATTTAAATACTAATCACAGAGACTTACCAATCTCAGAAAATCCAATCCAAACGTACAAATCAACCGTTACTCTGGACTTTATCCAATCTGAATGCAGTGAGTAGCGGCCATATCTTACGGGTTATTTCTATGCTAAAAATCTCGACCTAATCCATGTGCATGCCACCATTCACATGAAGTGTCGTACCGGTAATGTATCCTGCGGCCGATGAAGCAAGAAATGCAACAGCCGATGCCACTTCCTCGGGCCGCCCTAACCTACCCAGAGGTACATGCTGAATTAAGTCCTGCTGCTGCTTATCAGTTAACGTGCGGGTCATATCGGTCTCTATGAACCCGGGGGCAATACAGTTCACCGTGATATTCCGGCTACCCACTTCACGTGCCAGTGACTTACTGAAACCAAACATTCCGGCCTTCGCAGCCGCATAATTGGCTTGCCCCGGGTTACCGATAGCGCCCACTACTGATGAAATATTAATGATACGACCAAAACGTGCCTTCATCATGGCCCGCAGTACCCCACGGCTCAAACGAAATACCGACTTAAGGTCGGTCTCCATGATGTCATCCCAATCCTCGTCTTTCATCCGGACCAGTAGGCTATCGCGCGTAATCCCTGCATTATTTACCAGTATCGTGATCTCACCGAACTTTAAGGGTACTGCTGCAAGCAGACTTTCAATCTGCGTGGCTTTCGTTACATCCAGCAGCATTCCCACTCCCTTGATGCCAGCCTGATTCAGGTAATGACTGATTCTCTCTGCACCACCCTCAGTGGTAGCAGTACCAACGACAGAGGCACCTTGCTTACCTAATTTCAATGCAATAGCCTGTCCAATGCCACGACTGGCACCTGTTACAAGGACCACTTGGTCTTGTAGCATCGGCTGGTTGGTATGTTCTTTCATAGACTAATATCCATAATCATGCAGAGCGAAAAATCCCATCCGCTTCCAATCTATCTCAATATACTTGCAGCCTGACGCAATGATTCGCTATCTGTCAGCGCTAGACTCTGCAGCCTCTCATCGATACGTTTATTAAGTCCAGACAACACTTTTCCAGGCCCGCACTCAACTACATGAGTAACCCCCTTGCTGGCAAGAGAGCGGATTGTTTCTGTCCATCGCACTGGCTTGCATAGTTGCTGTACTAAGATACTTCTAATGGCTTCAGCATCTGTATGGGACTGCACATCGGCATTATGCAATACTGGAATAGCAGGGGATTGCAGCATCACCTGTTCCAATCGTTGCTGCATTTTTTCTGCGGCATGATGCATCAACGAGCAATGTGAAGGGACACTCATGGGCAACATGATTGCCCGTTTTGCACCTTTTAACTTAGCCAATTCCATTCCCTGCAACACCGCATCTCTATGCCCCGCAATGACGACCTGACCGGGTCCATTAAAATTTGCTGGCTCCAGAGACTTGCCATTTAGGATGCCCATGACCTCATCGCACACTATCTGTACCTTATCATCATCCAGTCCCAAAACTGCCGCCATGCCCCCTGTGCCCTCTGGAACCGACTGCTGCATCGACTCCGCTCGGAACCGTACCAGTGAGAGTGCATCAGCAAAGGTTAGGCTCCCTGCGGCGACCAATGCGCTGTACTCTCCCAGGCTATGACCAGCCATGAATGCAGGCCTTACACCCGTCAAACTTTCCCACGCACGGCATACCGAAATACCTGCCATTAGCATCAGCGGTTGAGTATTAACCGTTAGATTGAGGTCTTCTGCAGGCCCATCGTTTGCCATCGCCCAGAAATCCTGGCCCAGGATATCAGATGCCTCATCAAAAGTTTCGCGTACCATGGGGAAATCGGCATACCCTTTCATCATGCCAATTGATTGAGAACCCTGACCAGGAAAAATAAAAGCGAATTTCATATCTCACCAGCGAAGTAACACAGCACCCCAAGTAAACCCCCCACCCACCCCCTCTAGTAGGACAGTCTGGCCAGACTGGATACGTCCATCGCGGACTGCAGTATCTAACGCCAGTGGGATAGAGGCAGCGGAAGTATTCCCATGCTTGTCGACCGTAACCACCACCTTTTCCATGGAGAGACCTAGCTTCTTCGCGGTTGATTTGATGATACGGATATTAGCTTGATGGGGGATCAACCAATCAATATCAGATGATTGCAAGTTATTCTCAGCTAGTGCCTCGTGCACCACTTCTTCCAGGACTTTTACCGCGAACTTGAAGACCGCATTCCCCTCCATGACCAGGAATGGCCTACCCTGAACCTTACCGTCACAAATGCTTCCCGGCACCGAAAGAATTTTACTATGCCTCCCATCGGCATGAAGATGGCTTGAGAGGATTCCTGGTTGGTCACTCTGACTCAGCACTACCGCACCCGCGCCATCACCGAAGAGTACACAAGTACTACGATCCTTCCAGTCGAGTATACGAGAATAAACCTCGGCCCCTACCACTAGTGCATTGCGGCATTTTCCTGCGCGGATGAACATGTCTGCTGTGGCAAGCGCATAGACGAAGCCACTACAAACTGCCTGTACGTCAAATGCAGGACAATTCAGAGCACCCAACTTATCCTGCAAGATACAGGCGGTGCTGGGGAAAATCATATCCGGAGTGGTCGTGGCGACAATGATGAGATCGATCTCATCAACCTCTATCCCAGCCGCCTCTATCGCCTTACGACTGGCGTGTAACGCCAAGTCACTCGCCATTTCATGATCAGCTGCAATGTGCCGTTGAGTGATGCCCGTTCGGCTTCGTATCCACTCATCACTGGTCTCTACCATCCTCTCAAGATCCTGATTGGTAAGAATCTTTTCGGGTAGGTAACCCCCTGTTCCAACAATTCTGGAATACTTCATGCTGCGTCTTCTTTTGACAGTAATTGAGGATGTAAGGGCGAGACTTGATGCTGATGTTGCAGACCTGCCACACGCTCACTGATATGTTGCAACATTCCACCTCGCACTTCATTCACCGCGCGCTCGATAGCAAAATTGAATGCATACCCATCAGCCGATCCATGGCTCTTAATGACAATACCCCTTAGTCCCAATAGACTCGCGCCATTATAGCGACGGTGATCTACTCTGCGCTTAAACGCCTTGATGATTGGCAGTGCAACGAGCCCTGCAAATCTGGTCAGAAGGTTACGCTTAAATTCCTCACGTAAATACGTAGCCAACATCTGTGCCACACCCTCTGAAGCTTTCAGGGTGATATTACCGACAAAGCCATCGCATACCACTACATCGGTTGTACCCTTGTAAATATCATTTCCTTCAACATTTCCATAAAAATTAAGGCCGCTATTGCGTAGCAGTTCTGCCGCGTGCTTTACCACCTCGTTACCCTTTATCTCTTCTTCACCTATATTCAACAGGCCAACACTTGGGCGTTCTTTACCTTCTACAGAGCAGACTAGACTAGCTCCCATGACACCAAACTGAAGCAACTGCTCCGCACTACAGTCCACGTTAGCACCCAGATCCAAAACGTAAGTGTGACCCTTCATGGTAGGAAGTACCACTGCAAGAGCGGGTCGGTCGACCCCTGGCAACGTTTTCAACACAAAACGGGAGGTCGCTATCAATGCCCCCGTATTGCCGGCACTGACGCAGGCTTGCGCCTCACCACGCTTAACCAGATCAATGGCGACTCGCATCGAAGAGTCTTTCTTGTCACGCATGGCTATCGCAGGTGATTCGTCCATACTGACCACTTCACTCGCGGCATGAACTCTCAGGCGGGGATCCGGCATAAACTTGATTGCACGCAACTCAGCCTCGATTGCGTCAGGCAACCCCACTAGAAGGATATTGATTCCTGGATTAGATCGAAGATAATTGACGGCCGAGGGGACTGTTACATGAGGGCCGCGATCACCACCCATGCAATCTATTGCTACGGTAATATCCGTTTCAAGTGCCATTAAGGCTCAGACAGACTGAAGACTTTGAACTCTAAACTTCGTAATTCGAAGAATAACCGCAAGTGACTTAGTCGTCTTTGGTCTTGATGACTTTCTTGCCCCTATAATAGCCGTTAGGACTAATATGATGGCGAAGATGAACTTCGCCGGTGCTGGGCTCCACCGCTAATGGCGAGCTGGTCAGAAAATCATGCGAACGGTGCATACCGCGTTTTGATGGGGATTTCTTGTTCTGTTGTACTGCCATAGCAATTTGCTCCTTAAATAATTTCAGTGCAGCTTTTTCAGTGCCGCCAGCGCAGCAAATAGATGCTCTCTACCTACAACATCTTCACCAACTGGCCCGCTTGTTGAACACTTGCCTTCCGGATGACGAGCTGAAATTGGCAAGCTTAGGATAACCTCATCTTCAATCAGCTCCAACACATCCATCCCAGGCACTGCCAAAACTCCATCTACAGAATCATCTTCATCAAAACGAGAGAGTTCATTTTCATCTCTCGCCAGTAAAATATCTGTCTTCAAATCCAGCAAATGCACCATACTAGCAAGGCAGCGCTGGCACTGAAGGTTAATCTCCCCCTGAACGGTAATCCGTAAAAGTGGCTTGCCTTCGCTACCTATAACGCCGCTGATTGTATATTCGAGCCAGCCCTGACTATCGGTCAGGTAATCTTGTAATCGTACAAATTCAACGGGTGTGATTTTACCATGATGTGCCCCAGCATTACGCACAAAATCAAGGGCATCTATGACAAACCGTGCGGACATAAGTTGCGCATGATATATTTTTTGCCCCCGACTGTCAAAAACCAACCATCCTAGGTGAATTCTGCATATGCCGCACCTAACTCAACAGCTTGTATTGGGGTCCAGCTCCATTTATCGCCGCGAATTACTTCAACGCTTGCAGATTCCTTTTGAGATCTGTAGCCCAGATATTGACGAGACCCCTCTGCCCGGCGAAGTACCAGGAAAGACCGCCCTACGTTTGGCTGAGAGCAAAGCTCGGGCGGCCGCCTCAGCCTACCCTAACGCACTCATCATCGGCGCCGACCAAGTGGCTGTTCTAGAAAGCATTCCTCTCGGAAAGCCATTGACCCATGAAAATGCAGTGAGGCAGTTACGCTTACTGAGCGGCAAGGAGGTGACATTTCATACCGCACTGAGCCTCTTCAATAGCCGTACCGACAACATACAGACCCGTCTCATCCTCTCTCATGTCAAGTTTCGCGAATTAAATGACCAGAAGATCAAAAACTATCTTTTCAAAGAGCAGCCCTATCACTGTGCTGGCAGCGCTAAATCTGAGGGATTAGGTATCGCGCTAATTGAGCGCATCGTAGGTGATGACCCCAATGCCTTGATAGGACTGCCGCTGATCGCGCTGGTAGAGATGCTGTCACATGAAGGTATAGAGGTCATATGAATCAAGGAACACTCTATCTCATCCCAACACCACTGGGTTCGGGTGATATCACCTGGGTGATTCCGGTTGCAGTCCAACAGTGTGTCTCAGCTCTTGGCCACTTTATCGTGGAACACCCAAAAACCGCCAGGCAATTTCTAAAACAAAATGGCTGCGCCCTGCCATTACAAGAAATTAAAATGCAGGTGCTCGATGAACATACCCGGCCCGAAGATATTGTTCATCTCCTCACTCCTCTTCTGGCAGGAAATGATGTTGGACTATTATCCGAGGCCGGCTGCCCGGCAGTCGCCGATCCTGGCGCAGAGCTAGTACGAATTGCTCACCAGAGAAATATCAGAGTAGTGCCACTGGTTGGGCCATCTTCCATCCTGTTAGCATTGATGGCATCCGGATTGAATGGTCAGCGGTTCATGTTCCACGGCTACCTGCCGGTGGACCCTGAGAAACGCCTCATGAAAATTGCCGAACTGGAGAAGGAATCAATAAGCCATGACCAGACTCAGATATTCATCGAGACCCCCTACCGCAATCAGAAACTGCTTGAAGCGATCGTTCAGGTCTGCCACAGCACTACCAATCTATGTGTCGCCAGCGATATCACCCTCGTCAGTGAACACATAGTGACCAGAACGACCAGAGAGTGGAAACACCTCCTGCCCGACATCAACAAGAGACCTTCAATTTTTCTATTACATGGTTGACCGCAATGCTACTGAATGGTCCATTGCACGTGACCTGTAGTATCCATCCTATAGAGCCCTCTTAGTACCTCACCCCCCAGCCGCTGCCAGCAGCACTAACGAGCGCACTTGCAGTCACTGCTCCAAATCGTTTGGCGAAGCGCTCAACAACACCTTCCTGGGTGGTGTAGTCCACGATATGCTCTGCCTTGATAACTTCACGTGCAACATACTCAGCGCTACCCAAGGCATCAGCAAGTCCGAGATCTATGCTCTTCTGACCGGTCCAGACAATTCCGCTGAAAATCTCCGGGGCATCCTTCAACCGTTTACCCCTTCCATCCTGCACAACCTGGATGAACTGTTGATGAATATCAACCAACATTTCTCGAGCATGATCTTGTTGTTTCGGATTAGAGGGCGAGAAAGGGTCAAGAAATCCTTTGTTCTCACCCGCTGTAAGTAATCGTCGTTCGATACCGAGCTTTTCCATCGTACCCGTAAAACCGAATCCATCTATTAGCACGCCGATGGATCCGACCATACTGGCCTTATCCACATAAATCTTGTCTGCAGCAGCCGCAACATAATACCCCCCTGAAGCACAAATATCCTCGACCACCGCATAGAGAGGGATATCGGGGTATTCGGCTCGTAGGCGGCGTATTTCATCGTTGATATAGCCCGCCTGCACCGGGCTGCCGCCAGGGCTATTAATCCTCAGGATCACTCCCTGTGTTTTTTTATCCTTGAAGGCCTCCTGCAGACCTGCATTAATATTATCAGCGCTGCTGACGCTGTCGGCAGAGATTACACCCCGAAGCTCGACCAGTGCGGTGTGCTTGGTGGAAATGGGGCCATCCTTACCACCGGTCCAGCCCATTGCAAGGAATAGCAGAATGATCAGGTAAAGGAAAGTAAGTGACTTAAACAATATCCCCCACTGCCGTGACCGCCTCTGCTCTTGCAGGGAAGAGAACACCATCTTCTCCAGCACCCGCTTCTCCCAATCTTCATCGTGCTTTTCTGAATCTGCCATAGTTACATCAATCCTTCAAAAAGATGTTGCCATCACGCTCTTCAATTTCCAGACGTTGCAGGTTCTTCCCCTTGCATGGGCCGCCAACACAAAATCCACTGTGCGGCTCGTAAATCGCACCATGAGTCGAGCAGATTAAGTATAACCCTGAATCATCAAAGAACTCGCCTTCTATCCAGTCCAGCTCTACGCCTATATGGGCGCAACGATTAAGGTAGGCATAGATTCTCCCCTGATAGCGGATCATAAATGCCGGAACAGTCCGTGATTCATTCAACGGCTCCACGCTGAAACGGACGCCCTTGTCGCCATCTGCCAGCTCGTTACTTGCACAGATTAGACGTTCGTCTCGAGCCATAAATTCAATTCCATAATGCTGTTGACACAGTCAATCGGTGCTAGAGAAAGAAGACTCTCTCTGGGATGCGCACCGTACGTCACACCTAATCCAGCGACCTTAGCATTAACCGCCATCTGTAAATCGTGAGTGGTATCACCTATCATCAGCGCGCGCCTTGGCTCAACCTCAAACTGCGCCATTAATTCCAACAGCATTGCCGGGTGAGGCTTTGAGAAAGTCTCGTCGGCACAACGACTTGCATGGAAATACTGCCCCAGCCCGCTAGATTCAAATGCGTTATCAAGTTCAGATCGTCCCTTGCCGGTGGCTACCGCCAGCAGAAGTCCCTTCGTATGCAAGTTCTCAATGACTTCGGTTACTCCCTCGAATAGGGTGGTCCTCTGCCCATTTACAGCGTAATGATGAAAGTAACGATCCACCAGCAATCCAACCTGCTGTGAGGATGCGCTCGGGAAAAGATACTCCAATGCGTTACTCAAACCCAAACCAATGACATGACGAGCATCCTCATCCGAAGGACACGTCAGACCCGCATCGTCGGCTGCACGCTGGAGTGATAAGACAATGACACCGGTAGAATCCAACAAGGTCCCATCCCAGTCAAATACGATCAGATCAAATTTATTGGGCATTGGAAACGTATCAAAAGGTCATTACTGGACTATCGGGTCTGCAGGAGTTCTATCTTCCTCATCTAACCGGGACAGAAACTTTTGCAGATCATTTGCTAGAGGCGCCTCTAAGCGCAATTGCTCACCGCTGACGGGGTGTTTCACTACTGCTGTAAGAGCATGCAAGAACATACGTCCCAAGCCTGATTTTTGGGTGGGTTTAGCTAGCTTCTTGTTGAGAGTGAAGTCCCCATACTTATCGTCTCCCGCGATCGGAAAACCAAGGTGAGCTAAATGAACGCGGATCTGATGAGTCCGTCCAGTCTTGAGCTCTGCTTCTAACAGACAGAAATCCTGCCAAGACTTCTGCAGGGTGAACACTGTATGAGAAGGTATCCCCATCTTCTCATCTGAAGTTACCTCTACCCGTCGCTCTCCCGATACCGTCACATACTTGTGGAGTAACACCTTGACGCTTTGCTTTGGGTTAGACCATGCCCCCTTTACCAACACGAGATATCGCTTCTCCATCAGACCTGCACGGATTTGCTGATGCAGTGCAACCAGTGCAGGGCGTTTCTTAGCAAGCAGCAGGACGCCGGAAGTCTCTCTATCGAGCCGATGAACCAATTCCAGAAATTTCCAATCAGGATGCTGAGCACGCAGTTGCTCGATCACACCAAAACTCACACCACTACCACCATGTACCGCGACTCCGGCGGGCTTATTGATCACCAGAATTGATTCGTCCTGAAACAACACCTCAAACGAGATAAATCGGGATTTTGTGATCTTCTGTGTGCCCTTCGATACCTCAGGCAACTTTCTCACTGGCGGGATTCGTACGATATCCCCTTGATTCAAATGATAATCTGCACCGATACGCTTGCTATTGACCCTCACTTGTCCACTACGCAACAGCTGATAAATGTGGCTTTTTGGGACGCCCTTGAGTCGTTTGATTAAAAAATTGTCAATACGCTGGCCGCTACTATCCTCGCCAACAATCTCCTTAACCACGGCATTGAGAGGAAACTCTTTGCCTAAATCCTTAATTTTACTTATAATTACCAATTGGGAGTTCGAGTTTATCCTCTATCCGGTGTGTGCGAAATGGCGCTATCGATGGAATCTTACTCTGCATGTCAGAAAAGAGCCGACCCTAAAACCTGGTTAACGTCGCTCACCAATAAAAGCAGCGATACTAATTGATTTGTGCGCTCAAAGTACACGTGGATTTCAGTTTTCAGTTTTTATAGTACCCGTTTCCCGAGAAACTCTAGTCGGAAACCGGTTGAAACTGGACTGAAACTTAATTTTGGATCCTGCTAGCCAACGAGGCAGGTCCCTAGTGACAAACCAGAGAATAGTCATCATTAAACAAGCAACCCAACATTATGACCAAGTTGCCTGACTAATAAGTTCTCATATTCGCGTGCAGGATGCAGTCCTGGTCACGCGTGGGTTGTCCGCCCGTGACCAGAGCGCGGGAGGCATAAAATGAAACGCATGTTATTTAACGCGACACAGCCAGAAGAGCTTCGTGTCGCCATTGTCGACGGTCAGAAGCTGATAGACCTAGACATAGAATCAGCCGGTAAAGAACAACGTAAAAGCAATATCTACAAAGCAGTCATTACCCGTCTCGAGCCCAGTCTTGAGGCTGCCTTCGTCGAATACGGTGGGGACCGTCATGGATTCCTACCCTTCAAAGAAATTTCCCGTGTTTACTTCAAGGAAAATTCTGACCCCGCCAAGGTCCGTATTCAAGACGCTCTGCGTGAAGGACAAGAACTAATTGTCCAAGTAGATAAGGACGAACGCGGCACCAAGGGTGCGGCACTCACTACCTTCATCTCACTGGCTGGTCGGTACTTAGTTCTGATGCCAAACAATCCCCGTGGTGGGGGTGTATCTCGCCGCATCGAGGGCGAAGACCGGGCTGAACTACGCGATGTAATGTCTCAACTGGATGTTCCAACGGGCATGAGCATCATCGCCCGTACCGCAGGAATAGGCCGTAGCGAAGAAGAGTTACAGTGGGATCTCAACTACTTGATGCAGTTGTGGCGCGCTATTGAAGATGCCTCTAAAAGTCAAAATGGCGCTTTCCTGATTTACCAGGAAAGCAGCCTGGTAATACGCGCTATCCGTGACTACTTCCATCAGGAAATCGGTGAAATCCTGATTGATACCGAAAGTATTTATGATCAGGCCTGTCAGTTCATGAGCCACGTCATGCCTGCCAACGTTAATCGGGTCAAGCTCTATCATGATGACGTACCATTATTTTCACGTTTTCAGATTGAGCACCAGATTGAGACCGCATACTCTCGACAAGTAACCCTCCCCTCTGGCGGAGCCATCGTCATTGATCATACGGAAGCACTGGTCTCGGTTGACGTCAATTCTGCACGCGCAACCCGTGGTTCTGATATCGAACAGACTGCACTTAACACCAATCTAGAAGCTGCTGACGAGATAGCCCGTCAATTACGCTTGCGCGATCTGGGTGGACTGGTTGTCATTGATTTCATCGATATGGAGGTTACTCGCAATCAGCGTGAAGTGGAGGGTCGACTGCATGATGCGCTGCGTTATGACCGGGCACGGGTTCAAGTGGGAAAGATCTCTCGTTTCGGATTGCTGGAATTGTCTAGGCAGCGTCTCCGTCCTTCACTCGGGGAGAGCAGCTACATCTCTTGCCCTCGCTGCCACGGAACCGGTCATATCCGTGGTACTGATTCATCCGCTCTCCATATTCTCCGGATCATTCAAGAAGAGGCGATGAAAGAAAATACGGCCGCGCTACACGTTCAGGTCCCGGTGGATGTTGCCACCTATTTACTGAACGAGAAGCGTGCAGAGATTCATGCCATTGAGGCACGTCTGAAGATGAACGTAATATTGATTCCAAACGTTCACTTGGAAACTCCAAACTACACGATTGCCCGTCTGCGTCATGATGACGTCAAGCTGGGAGAGGTACAGACCAGCTATCAGATGGTAGAAAAACCAACAGAAGAGATTACTCTGCCATCAGCAGCACAGGAGTCGAAACCACCACGGCCACAAGCCGCTGTAAAGGGTATCACGCCCTCACAACCAGCCCCAATACGTGATGAGAGACCGCAATCTCAAATTAAAGAGACATCCCTTCTGAGTAAACTCTTCGGCTGGTTCACTCAGCCGAGCAGTGAAGAACAAAAGGAAGAGCCAAAACAAACCAGAACTAGGCCGCAGCGGCAGGAGCGCCCTCGTGGACGTCATGACCGTGGGCGCGACGGTAAGCGTGATGAGCGTAGTGAACCTGGTAGCGAGGCTGGTGGTGCTTTGATTCAAGGGCGAGCAACTCCCGCTCAACGACCCCCACGCGGAGAACAAGATCCCAAGGGAGATAAACCCAGCCAGAAAAAACCATCACGGCCACCACGGGAAGAACGCAACCGGACCGAAACCAAGCCGCTATCAGAGGATGAACAATTGACAGGGGAATCTCCTCTGTCAGGAGAGAGCCAACCGCAGCAAGGTGAGGATGGCGGGCGATCACGTAGGCACCGTGGAGGCAGACAGCGTGACCGTGGTGACCGTCGTGGGCGTGAAGATCAGGGGAACCAGCAGCAAACAGGCAACCAAAGTAATCCGGCTGAATACTCTGCTTCGACCCAAACATCATTCCCTGTTGAATCTGTATCTTCATCCTCCTTCGAGCCATCGCAGGAACTATCGGGTATCAGTACAACCCCTTCTTCGGTGCATCAATCAGGAGGCATTACTGAAGAGCAGAGATCAACTCCTACCGGGACATCTCAGCAGGAGATAGCGCAAACTGCTCTAGAATCAATACCGGTCGATGTAATACCTGCCCGCATCACACCTGTGGCAACATCCGCCCAAGTCGAGATTGACCTCGTGCAGCAAGTCGCACCAACTGTAGCGCCGGTCACGAAAACTGAACCAGAAGTCCGCACAAGCCTGCCTGTTGCAGCAGCACCTGAGACCGTGAATCTAGCTGCGAGCGGTTTAATTATGATTGAGACCTTTCCTGAGAAGGTAAGGTCGCTTGAGGCCGATGTATTAGAACAAACGGCACAACCGAAGCGCCGGCGAGAAATATTGGCACCCTCATCCATCGTAGAGAATGAGTCACTAGTACAAATCGAAACGCACAAGGAGTAGCGCCGAATAAAAGGGTGTGAGCGATTCACACCCTTTTTTAAGTACGACTGCAGAGGGAAGATGTCGACCCTCTACTTTCACACTCTGCAGTTATTTTTTATTGCGAATGTGATTCAGCAGCTCTAGTCCAGCTTCCTCTACCATATCCAGCACCTCTTCAAACCCTTGGCTTCCACCAAAATAGGGATCAGGAACTTCCTTGCGGTCAGTGAATTTCTTACTGTGCTGCATCAACAGTCCGAGCTTATGGCTATATTGCGGCGGGCATTGCTGCTTAAGTAGAGTAAGATTATCTTCGTCCATTGCCAGAATGTGATGGAACGTCTCAAAATCTGATATCTGTACCTGCCTCGCACGTAGTCCTTTCATGTCGTAACCACGGCGTTGTGCTGCATTCTGCGCCCTCTCATCAGGTGGGCCACCGATATGATAATCATGGGTACCGGCAGAATCGATATAAAGCTGTCCATCGATTCCAGCCATCCCAACCTGGTGTTTGAATACAGCTTCCGCAGTGGGCGAACGACAAATATTGCCCATGCACACAAATAAAACTCGAGTTTCCATGATTTCTTCTGAGCTCATGACAGCGTTCTCATCATGACGAGATTACGATCTGTAGGTGGTTGCCAATATATCTTCTAATACGGCAGTATCGCGTCGGGCTTGGCTTGCAAGATAACCTTACGAAAATCTTCCTGAATACGCTTTAATGCTGACTGACTATCAGCCTCGAAGCGCAATACAATTACCGGGGTGGTATTGGACGAACGTGCCAAGCCAAAACCATCTCGGTATTCCACTCTCAGACCGTCGATGGTGATGACACGTTCTGGATCATCAAAACGAGCGGTCTTTTGCAATTGCGCGATGAGCGTGTAATTCTCTCCTTCTTTCAGTCTGATCTGCAGTTCCGGAGTACTGATCGCGTCTGGGATGGCATGCAGAGTGGCATTGATATCAACCTGCTGACTGAGCAACTCTAGCAATCGTGCCCCCGCGTAGAGACCATCGTCAAATCCATACCAACGCTCTTTAAAGAAAATATGGCCACTCATCTCCCCTGCTAGGAGTGCACCAGTCTCTTTCAGCTTGCCCTTGATGAAAGAATGCCCCGTCTTCCACATGATCGGCTTACCACCATGATGCTCGATCCATGGCGCTAAGTTGCGCGTACATTTCACGTCAAAAATAATCTGTCCACCAGGATTTCTAGACAACACATCAGCAGCAAAAAGCATTAGCTGTCGGTCTGCGTAGATGATGCTACCATCCTTAGCAACAACACCTAGGCGATCTCCATCACCATCAAACGCAAGTCCAATCTCGGCGTCAGTCGTCTTGAGCATACCGATCAAGTCTCTCAGATTCTCAGGTACAGATGGATCTGGATGATGATTAGGAAACGTTCCATCAACCTCACAGAATAGCTCAACCACTTCGCACCCAAGGCTGCGATAGAGTTCTGGAACGTAGGCGCCAGCCACACCATTCCCACAATCAACAATAACCTTCATCGGCCGCGCAAGCTTAATGTCGTTAGAAATCCGCTGAAGATACGTCGCACTGATATCATGCGTTCGATAGTCCCCGCTGCCATTCATCAGATCACTTTTTTCGAGGCGAATGCGCAACGACTGAATCGATTCAGCTGCCAAAGTCTCGCCACCCAGCACCATCTTCAGGCCATTATAATCAGGGGGGTTATGGCTGCCAGTGACCATCACACCAGAGTAACCACATAACTCATGGGCCGCGAAGTAGAGCATGGGTGTGGCAACCATTCCAACATCCACCACGTTAACGCCACTTTTTTGCAAACCCTTTGCCAGCGCCTGGGATAACTCTAATCCAGACAACCTTCCATCCCGTCCGATTGCAACCGATGTAAGTCCACGTGACCGTGCCTCGGAACCGATGGCATGACCAATGGCCTCGACGATAGCAACGGTCAGTGTCTTACCGACGACACCTCGAATATCGTAGGCCTTAAAAATTTCGTTTGGGAGATTTTGCAAGGGGCTTCTCAATAACTGGTCACTAGTTAGCCAGGCCAATCTGCTGGGGATGCTGCAGGAATAAATTCAAGTGAGTCATGGATCTAGTGATGCCCTGATGAGGTGGCTCCACCCTTAAGGGTATAGCGGGTGCCGCAGTAGGGGCAAAGCGCCTCACCCGTATTCTCAATCGGCAGGTATACGCGCGGGTGAGAGTTCCAGAGAAGCATCGATGGCATTGGGCAATGCAGTGGTAAGTCATTCTCAGAAACTTCTATCTGTCTCTGTTTATTATCGGTGAGATTGTCCTGCATAGGCAGCTCCGTCAAACTTGATCAAACATAAGTTAGCCAGTCGGCATGATTCTTAGCTCTGCCGCTGACGCAGTCAAAAAACATAGCCTGTAGTCTAGTGGTGATCGGGCCACGTTTGCCGTCGCCAATAGTTCGGTTATCAAGCTCACGGATCGGCGTGACTTCCGCTGCTGTCCCAGTAAAGAATGCCTCTTCGGCACAATAGACTTCATCCCGAGTGATCCGTTTTTCAACCACAGAGAGACCAATCTCTTCGGCAAGTTCAATAATTGAAGCGCGGGTGATGCCCTCCAGACAGGATGTCATATCTGGGGTATAGAGCTTTCCATGCTTGATGATGAAAATATTTTCGCCAGAACCTTCAGCTACATAACCGTCCACATCCAGTAACAATGCCTCATCATAACCATCATGTGCCGCCTCCTGGTGAGCTAGGATTGAGTTGGCATACGTGGTGACCGATTTAGCCCGGCACATATTCACATTGACATGGTGGCGCGAGAAGGATGAAGTCTTGACACGAATACCTTTCTCTATTCCGTCCACACCGAGATAGGCACCCCAAGGCCAAGCAGCGACCGCCACATGTACTGTGAGTGTCTTGGCGGAAATACCCATCGCTTCAGAGCCGTAGAAAGCAATCGGGCGGATGTAGCATGACTCTAACTTATTCTGTTTGACCACCTCGCATTGGGCCTGAATCAGGGTGGCCTTGTCATAAGGCATCTTCATCATAAAGATGTGAGCCGAATTGAATAATCGATCTGTATGCTCTTGAAGCCTAAAGATTGCGGGGCCTTTGTCAGTCTGGTATGCGCGCACACCTTCAAACACTCCCATTCCATAGTGCAGCGTATGCGTGAGTACATGGGTCGTAGCATCACGCCATGGAACCATCTTCCCATCGTTCCAGATCACGCCATCGCGGTCAGCCATTGACATACAGGGACTCCCACAGAGATTCGAAAGGCTTCATTTTAACGTATTTTCCAAGGAAGAATTATAACAGAGCAGTAAGTTATTCTTTCTAGACACCGAATATCTCTTCCCATAATCCCAATACCGCCGCACGGGCATCGCTTAACTCATCCGCATCAACACGCGCAAACTTCTGTAGCTTGTCAGACATTGATGCTGCGCCTGTCGATACAGAGTCTCCACTCAGCCTGAGACGGTGCTGCACCCTCCTGAATTCACGATAAGCATTGAGCACTTGCTCAGCGAGCTGTACAGGAATGAGATCTAATTTTCCCGCAAGTTTTAACAGCGCAATGTTACCAATATTGGCCGTCAATTCCGGATGTTCGCAGGCATGGCCAAGTACGAGATACTGCACCATAAATTCAACATCAATAATGCCGCCACGGTCATGCTTAATATCAAATAACCCGCTTGAATTGGGATGAGTATCTAGCATTTTCTGACGCATTAAAAGAACCTCATGCTTCAGATTCTCCAGGTCACGTCGTTGGCAAAGAACCTCCTTACGAAGGCCCTCAAAAGCCTCCCCTACACGACAATCACCCACTACGAAGCGAGCCCGTGTCAGTGCCTGATGTTCCCACATCCAAGCTTGATTCCGCTGGTATTCCTCAAAAGCTTCAATGGAGCTCACTAGCAGACCGCTGCTGCCATTGGGGCGAAGACGCAGATCGGCCTCATAAAGCAGCCCTGCCGAAGTGTAGCTGGTAAGCCAAGAATTAATGCGCTGAGCAAGCCTAGCGTAAATCTCAGGAGCATCAGGATGGGGATCATTATATAGAAAGATGATATCAAGATCAGATGCATAGCCAAGCTCCTTCCCACCCAGCTTACCGTAACCGATGATCGCAAAAGCAGGGAGATCCTGGTGCTTTCTCCTCAAGCCCGACCATGCTAGATTCAATACCGTATCCAGCACTAAATCAGCGAGCTCAGTCAAATGGTCGCTCAGAGTCTCCAGCGGTAACAGACCCTCAAGATCTCTGACCAACAACTGGAATACTTGAGCATGTTGAAAATGCCGCAGCACATCCATCTGTTGTTCAACATCATCACCGAGTTGATTGGCCTCATTTAACTGCTGTGCCAGTTCCGTCCTGATCTTGGGCCAGTCGGGTATGCTATTAAGATCAGCTGGATTGAGTAATTCATCCAACAAGATCGAATGCCGGCCCAGATACTCACTCGCCCATTGGCTAGTATTTGCAAGCTTGGCTATCCGTTCCAAGGCTTGTGGAAATTCCAATAATAGGGCGAGATAGGCTGCGCGACGGCTTACACTCTCCAGTAACTGCAACATACGTTCCAGTGTGTGGTCAGCCGACGAAAACTTGGCCGCCACTTCTATGATGGCCGGAACCAACGAATCAACCCGCTTTCGACTGGATTCAGATAACTGTCTATAGCGGCCGCTACGGCGGAACTCTTGCAAACGGAATAGTGCTGCTGTTGGATCAGAGAACCCTATTGCAGCAAGTTGATCAGTAGCCGCCTTGGCCTCAGATTCATCGCCCGAGTGCTCTTGCCATAACCAAGCCAGAGTATCCCTATTTTGAGATTCTTGAGGAGCAGCAAAAACCAATTCAAAGTGACGAGTTACATTCCTACGGTGAGTATCAAGACTCTGTAAGAAAACAATATAACTTGGAGACCCCATGGAGGCTGATATCAATTCCTGATCTGCGGAAATACTCGGCAACATGTGAGTCTGTTGATCATCGAGATACTGCAACCGGTGTTCCAGATTACGCAGAAAATGATAGGCATCCACTAACTCCAAAACCGTTTTATCCGGCAATTGCTTTTTCTCTCGAAGGCACTGCAGAACGGCAAGCGTTGGGCGAACCCGCAAATCAGCGTCACGACCTCCACGTACCAACTGAAATACCTGTGCGATAAATTCGATTTCGCGAATACCACCGGGTCCGAGCTTGATATCATCATGGATCTCACGGCGACTGACCTCCTTGCGGATTTGTGAGTGCAGGCCGCGCATAGATTCATAAGCACCAAAATCAAGATATTTCCGATATATGAATGGTCTCGCTACCTGCTGCATGAGTTTTGACTCTTCTACACTCGATCCCGCAGCAACTATCCGGCTCTTGATCCACGCATAACGCTCCCACTCACGCCCCTGAGTGATGAGATACTTCTCCAGCATAACGAAACTCATTGCCAGTGGCCCACTATCACCATAGGGGCGCAACCTCATATCCACCCTGAACACAAATCCATCCGCCGTAATCTCATGCAGACTGGCAATCAACTTTCGACCCAGTCTCGCAAAAAAATCATGGTTGGAGATACGTCTTACTCCATCTGTTTCGCCGTCTTCCGGATAAACAAAAATCAGATCTACATCCGATGAAACATTGAGCTCCCCACCACCTAGCTTGCCCATAGCAACTACCAGCATATTCTGAACCGCTCCACTCTCAGAACCCCTAGGGGAACCGTAGCGAGCAGTGTCAGATAACCAATCTCGATGACGTTCTAGCGCAAAGCTAATTGTAATTTCAGCCAGATGGGTCATGCTTGTCATGACCTCGACAAGATCTGCCATTCTGCTTAGATCACGAACGATCAGACGCAGCATCACTCTCTTACGCAAGTCACGTAATGCCTTATTAAGTGTTACTTCGTCCGTAGCATTGCCGTAACTTACATCTAGGCTTGCCTGCATCTCTTCTCTGAGAAAAGGTAACCGAAGATTTTGCAAAAGTTCAGTACGCAACCCCGGCTCACTCGTTAGCAAGCGCTGTGCATACCGACTAAACGGCAAGACGGATTCGATTATTTCTTCAGTAGAGTGGATAGCCATGTGCATGCTTGAGAATTCGGAGTTAAAATTCTATGAAACTGGTTATACTGACGCTATCTATGCAGCCCGCCTACGCGCTTCAAATAAAGAGAAGTCAACTATACATACTAAGTCTAGGTACGATGCTGTACACCCCTATTTTGGACAATTTCGAAAGACACTATCCCTTTCCAAGACAGAGTTAAGCATACTTTCCCAGCTGTAAAACTGGAATTATTTGTTGAATTTGCCAGCCATTTTACCCCTTGTTCAGCGTAGTGGCTTCTGGTTCCAACTGCTAACGCGGAGCCTTCTGGTCACAGCGGTTTTCTTCTCAATGCTATTGTTGGCGTTGCGTTACTGGCTGCTGCCGGGTATTGATCACTACCGACAAGATATTGCTGCCGTCATTACCCAGGCTGCCGGGCAACGAGTAACCATCGGCGCAGTCAGCGCGGAGTGGGATGGACTGCGCCCCCACTTGATGCTGCGCACGGTACAGGTTCATAACAAAGAAGGTGATCCAGCATTACTCCTAGATCAAATAGAGAGCACGCTGTCTTGGCTATCGATATTACACGGCGAGATCCGTTTTCATAGCATCAGGATCGACAAGCCAGACCTGACCATACGCCGCGATACCGCGGGCATCATCCATGTGGCTGGGGTTGCACTTAGCCCAGATCAGAGTGAGGGCGGTTTCGCTGACTGGTTACTACGCCAGAGACAGCTTATCCTCAGTGATGCCAGTATCTTGTGGCAGGATGATCAGCGCGGCTCGCCAGCCTTGGAACTAAAAACCGTTAACATGCGCCTGGAAAATCGTGGGCAGCACCACCGGTTTGGAATACATGCCATCCCTCCTAGCAACCTTGCAGCACCTCTTGATATACGTGGAGACTTTACTGGAGACTCATTAGGCTCTCTTGAGAAGTGGCGCGGCCAAATCTTTACACAGCTTGATTATGCTGATATCGCAGCCTGGCGCCCATGGCTACCCTTCCCTGAAACAATTGAATTCAATCGCGGTGCCGGATCAATCCGAATGTGGCTCGGAATAGATGGAACGGTCGTGGAGGGGCTGACAGCAGATGTTCGCCTACAGAATGTTAAAACACGTCTTGCTCAAGAATTGCCGGAGCTAAACCTTATCAGCCTGCAGGGTCGGGTCGGATGGAAGCGAATCAATAACGGCACCGATGAAGGTACTGAATTGTCCACACGCGGACTCAGTATCTCGATTCATGGCGAGGAGACCTTACAGCCACTAAATCTATCTCTGCAAACATTCCCCACAAACAACGACAAGCCAAGCAGTGGAAGGCTGAACCTCAATGTTCTAGATCTCGAGACTCTGATGAATCTGGTGGAATACCTGCCGGTCCAAGTATCGCTGCGTGAAAGACTTGATGAGTTATCCCCCATCGGCGAGATTCGTGACATACAAGCAGAATGGAATGGTGAGTGGCCCACCCCCACGCACTTCAATATAAAGGGTGGATTCACCAACCTCGGAATGAAGAAATTCTACCCAATACCCGCCTTTAGGGGCATCAGCGGCAATATTGCTGGCACTGAGAAAGGGGGAACTCTTAATCTTAGTTCACAGAAAATCAGCATGGCATTACCAGAAACACTTCGCAAACCGGTGATGCTAGACAGGCTCAATGGTCAAGTTAATTGGGAATTATTAACTGACAAAAATCTCATCGAATTTAAATTTAACAATATTGAGTTTGCCAATGATCATGCTGCTGGGTCCGTTTCCGGCAGCTATCATAGCGTACCAGACGGGCCGGATCTGATTGATCTGAATGCGCATCTGACACAGGCAGATGCGCGCTATGTCGGTCACTATATACCGACAATGGTAAATCAGTCTGTTCGTGATTGGCTTGAACGGTCGATTGTGGCAGGAGATCTCAGTGATGTAAAACTACGTCTCAGGGGTAGCCCGGCAGAGTTCCCATTCAACAATAACGAGAATGGTATTTTTCAGATAAATGCGAAGGCCTCTGGCGTAGAGCTGGATTACCTCTCAGAATGGCCAAAGATAAAAAATATATCTGCGGACCTACTGTTTCAGGGCAGCCGCATGGAAATCATCTCTTCCCGTGCAAACATTTTTGATGCCGATCTAAACAAAATAAAAATACAGTTTGCCGATATGGCCGATCCTGATGCGACCCTCAAGATAGAGGGTGAAGCTACGGGCACTACCAAAGACTTCATTAAATTCATTGAGAAGAGCTCCCTATCCAACTACACCAGCGGAATGGTCGACGGCATCACTGCGGTGGGGGATGGCGAACTACTGCTCAAGCTCGATATACCGTTATTTCGTTTGAATGACATCAAACTCGTTGGAAACTATCGTTTCATTAATAACCAGATTAACCCTGGGCCCTACCTGCCCAACCTAGATCAATTAAACGGAGTGCTGACTTTTACTGAGTCTGGTATCGGAATAGAAAAGATCGCTGCACAAGTGCTTGGTGGGCCTGTTGACTTCCACTCCTCTACCCCACGAGAGGGAGGCATACGAATAACCGCGACAGGTAGAGCCAACCTCGACAATCTACGTCAACTCGGTCGAGACAAGCCCACAGTTTCCACTAAAACGTGGGCACAGCACTTCAGCGGGAGCACCGACTGGCAAGCTGTCATGAATATACGCAAAAAACTGCTCAACGTATCTATCGAGTCATCCATGCAAGGACTCGTTTCTGCCCTTCCAGAGCCTTTTTCTAAAACAGCAACAGATCATCTGCCCCTACGTTTCGAAAGAAAATCAGTCGACTCACGTCGAGATGATCTGATCCTGCGCTATGGCGGATTAGTGGCCGCACAGATCAAGCGTACCCGAGATAACTCAGGTAATTACCGAGTAGATCGTGGCATGGTCAGTTTCGGCACCACATCCACCTTGTCACCCGCAAAAAATGGTGTAACCGTCAATGGATCATTACAATCATTAGATCTGGATCAGTGGCGAAGCTTATTCAAGCAGAATGATGAAGGGGGACGCCTTTCGCTGGATCCGTCACGAATCAACCTACACATCGGCGCACTCAAGTTTCTTGAGAGGCGCTTTCACAACATTGCTCTGAATGCTTTCATCGACGGGGGAGAATGGCACTCCACCATTTCGAGTAAAGAGGTCAACGGTGATATAAACTGGCATCCATCCGGGAATGGTAAATTGGTTGCTCGTTTGAAGAGCTTAATCATTCCAGCTTCTACTCCCACCAAACCGACTACAGCAAAGCAGGTACAGTTTCAAGAGAAGAGCCTACCTGCGTTGGATGTCGTAGCAGATCATTTCAGCGTCAACGAGAAATCACTGGGCAAGCTTGAACTGCTGGCGAATCAACAGAAACAAGACTGGCATATTGAGAGACTGCACATCACCAACTCCGATAGTTCATTGGCAGCAAAAGGGATATGGCAGAGTCATGCTGTACCCCCTCGAGTTCAAGCAGATATCAAACTAGAGTCTAGTGATATCGGCAAGCTTCTGACGCGATTGGGTTATCCAGACCGGGTGAAGCGTGGCAGAGGTGGGCTTGAGGGAGCCCTGTCGTGGTCCGGCAACCCCAGATCGATCGATTACCCTACGCTGTCCGGCAACCTCAAGCTAAAAGCTCGGCAGGGTCAGTTCCCTAAACTTGAAACAGGCATTGGAAAATTGTTCAGCATCTTTGACCTAAAATCACTACCTCAGCGGATTACATTAGATTTCCGCGATATACTCAATGAAGGCTTTGGCTTCGATGACATTACCGGTAATGTTAAAATAAATCGCGGTGTAGCAGCCACTCATGATCTCAGAATCCGGGGATCTGCAGCGAAGTTCGCCATAAATGGAGAGGTCGATCTGACGGGAGAGACCCAGAAATTAAATGTCAGAGTCATCCCCTCATTGGGCCTAGTCACACCAGTAGTGGGGATTGCTTCCATGATTGTAAATCAAGAACTGAAAGATCCATTCGATCAAGTGGTATCGAGCGAATATAATGTTACTGGCACTTGGGCGGATCCGCTCATCACTGAAGTCACTCGCTAAGTAAAAACATCATTTAATGACCGACCACCCAAGTACTCTTAACACACCCATATCAGGAAGAACTAGTAACGACCCGATATGTGTTGCAGCCATCCAGATGGTGGCGGGTACCAGCATATCTTCTAATCTTGAAGAGGCTTCACGCCTAATCGAGATAGCCGCCTCTCGGGGGGCTAAGCTTGCGGCATTGCCAGAGTATTTTTTCCTCATGGGTATGAACGAGTCTGACAAGGTCACAGCAAGCGAACAGGATGGCAGTGGACCGATACAGGAATTCCTAAGTGCGACCGCCAAACGTCTTGGTATCTGGCTGGTCGGCGGATCAGTGCCACTGATATCATCCAGACCCGATAAAGTACGTAATAGTTGTTTAGTTTATGACGACACTGGTACGCGGATGGCCCGTTACGACAAGATACACTTGTTTGGTCTTGAGCTTGGCAGCGAACATTATTCCGAAGAAAAGACTATCGAGGCCGGTAACCAAGTAGTCGCCTTCGAGTCTCCGTTCGGTCGTATTGGACTATCCATATGCTACGATCTGCGGTTCCCAGAACTTTACCGATCAATGGGTAGGGTGGATGTCATTCTCGCCCCGGCGGCCTTTACTGCGATAACTGGCAAGGCCCATTGGGAAACGTTGATCCGCGCACGCGCCATCGAGAATCTGGCATATGTAATTGCACCCGCTCAAGGGGGGTGCCATGTGAACGGTCGAGAGACTCACGGTGACAGCATGATCGTTGATCCATGGGGAGTGGTACTCGACCGCCTACCGCATGGGGCAGGTACTGTGATTGCTAACATTAATCCGGAGTACCAAACCAGCCTGCGTAAAAGTTTGCCCGCATTGAACCACCGTACCTTGCACCGTTGTTGAAGTCTTTCGTAAAGAATAATTTTTCTGATTGATCAGATAATACAAATGGATACCATGATTACAGAACCCATCACCGAGTCCAACGATCTCTTTGCCATGGCCGAGCGTTGCCTACTGAAGCCTTACGAGATAGATGCAGCCGGACTGAAACAAGTCTTCGGGCAGATACTCACACATCATGTAGATTATGCCGACCTCTATTTTCAGTATAACCGCTCCGAGGGATGGGTATTAGAAGAGGGTATCGTCAAGTCTGGTAGCTTCAATATCGATCAAGGGGTTGGAGTAAGAGCGGTAAGTGGTGACAAGACTGCATTCGCCTATTCTGACGATATCAGCATGCCTGCGCTTGCCACGGCGGCAAAAGCCACTCGTGCCATTGCAAGTCAGGGGTCAACAGGTTCGGTACAGGCCGTCAGACGTGCTAAGGGACGCGAGCTTTACTTGCCGCAGGATCCAATCGCCAGTCTGGGAGATGCGGATAAAGTAGCCCTGCTAGAAAAACTTGAAGGATATGCCCGCGCGGTCGATCACCGCATCAAGCAGGTGATTGCATCCCTCGCAGGAGAGTATGAAGTAGTTCTGGTAGCCCGCAGCGATGGTTTAATGGCAGCGGACGTGCGGCCATTGGTGAGGGTCTCTCTGCAAGTCATCGCGGAACAGGATGGTCGTCGCGAGCAGGGTGTTGCAGGTGGTGGCGGGCGCTTCGATTATGCCTATTTCACCGATGATATCTTGCGCGATTATGCCGAAAAAGCAGTCCATCAGGCGCTCGTCAATCTCAATGCAAAACCTGCACCGGCCGGGACTATGACAGTGGTGCTGGGAGCTGGCTGGCCCGGGATACTCTTGCATGAAGCCATTGGCCATGGCCTGGAAGGAGACTTTAACCGTAAGGGGAGCTCGGCATTCTCAGGGCGCGTCGGTGAACGCGTCGCCGCCAATGGTGTAACCGTGGTGGATGATGGTACCTTGGCAAGGAGACGGGGATCACTAAACATTGACGATGAGGGTAACCCCACTCAATGCACCGTACTGATCGAGGATGGTATCCTCAGGGGCTATCTACAAGACAGTCTGAATGCAAGGCTGATGGGGGTTCCCATCACCGGTAACGCTAGAAGAGAGTCCTTCGCCCATATCCCCATGCCACGAATGACGAATACTTATATGCTGAATGGTGACAAGAACCCAGAAGAGATCATCGCCTCAGTTAAGCATGGGCTATATGCAGTGAACTTTGGTGGTGGACAGGTAGATATTACCAGTGGGAAATTTGTTTTTTCTGCTGCGGAGGCTTACATGATCGAAGATGGGAAGATCTCTTACCCAGTAAAAGGAGCAACCCTAATCGGAAATGGGCCTGAGGTCCTTACCCGTGTGTCCATGATCGGAAATGACATGATGCTTGACCCCGGTGTCGGCACTTGCGGCAAAGAAGGCCAAAGCGTACCGGTCGGTGTGGGTCAACCTACGTTACGAATAGATGGTCTGACGGTCGGTGGGACTGCATAGGGACTACTGTTCTAAATCGCCTTCTAAAACTCCAATCTCATCATGTAACATTTATTATTCTAGTACCCGCGAGCCGATCATGCAGAAACTGGTGGTCACGGTCAAACAAGGCCCAGAATATTCCAAACCCAAACAGGGAAATTCCGACTACTGCATACAGGTAGCGCTTGACTCCTTGTTTCAGATTCAGCCCGTCCCCAGTCGCAGTGGTCAGCCGCAGTTTCCAAGTTTGCATTGCCAGAGTCTGTCCACCGTGGGTCCAGAACCAAATGAAGTAAGCACCCATGACCAATAGCAAATAAAACTGGTGGGCAGACTTAAAGAAGGAAGAGTCTGGATTGCGGAATACGAGATGAAAAATAAAACTGGCGATAAATAATACTGCAAGCAAGAGTAGTGACTCATAGATCATGCTGAGTATCCGCCGCCAGAATCGCGATATTGGCGGCTTTATTGTTTCAGACTCTTGATTCAATGAGGGGGTCTCTTTCACGATAAAGGAGTGTAAGTACCTGCCCTAGGAGCTCTCAACTTATTTATATCGACTCCATTAAGATTCAATTTCATACCGCCTATGAGGAGTTAATTGCATCATTCTAGATGGTAGCAAATTTTCTCGACTTACCGGAATAGTTTACAGAAGGCCAGGTAAGGGAGGTCGCGATCGAACCTATAAAAATCATGCAAAAAACCAAATCCTCCACTCAGATAAACGCCTTTTCCTGGGATAATATGAATCGGCAGCGGGATCCGATTATTCTGAATAGGATCGGCATAAGGACTTGTCCCTGACCTGCGGCAATTTGTCACATTGCATTGCATCGTCCATCCGCCTATTATTCGAACCTTTTACTTGATCTGTTGAGAGAATCCTCCGCCAGAGACACGATACGCTGCTGTTCCTTACTGGCCATGGATAGACTGTACGACTACTTGATAGAATTTTAAACAATGAATTACGACATACTCTTATTTACTGCGTGCAAGTGATGAGACATTTACTCCTTGTGCTGATGCTGACTATGTCTGGTATGGCGATGGCCGCGCATGATGTACGCCCCTTCATACCCGGTAGCCTAGCTCAAATACTGGCTGCTCGTGAGGACAGACCCTTCATCCTTGTCCTCTGGTCTCTCGAGTGCCAATACTGCCCGGCCGAACTTAGAATGTTGGGAGCACTTAAAAAACGTCATCCTAAATTAGATATTGTTCTCGTTGCTACCGATACACCCAATGAAGCTCGCCAGCTTGCAACACGAGTTAAGAGCTATGGGATGGGTAAGGTCGAGCAGTGGGTCTTTTCAGAAGATATGCCGGAGCGATTACGTTTTGAGATTGACCGCCGTTGGTATGGCGAAATACCACGCACGCATTTTTACGACCGTGCACATCAACGTGAGATCAAGACCGGCTTGATCAACCAAAAGTTTGTCGAAGATTGGATAGCTCAAAATGTTACGCCTGACTCGACCCGGCGCTGAGTATCAGACAAACCGGCGTAATCCAGCACTCTTGCCAGGACTGCTGCTTGTCATTTTAGCGCATGTCGCCTTACTCTATGGCCTGTGGAGTCAGCGGATGATCCCACCTCCTGAGAAGATCGCAACACTGTTCGTTAACTTTATTACTGCATCCAGACCAGCGGAAGAGTTGAAAACAGAACTGCAGCCCCCAAAACCAAAATTAGAAAAGAATCCAAAATCTCGCCAACTGGTCGCTGAAACACCGGCATTGGATGACAATGAGCCGGTCGCACCAACGCCGCCGAGAATGCCAGAAACGGCATCAGTAATCTCACCCACCCAGATGCCACAAGGTCCAGTCACTCTGTCTGCCGAGTTATCAGTCGTTTGCCCCGAATTGAGCGCACCCTCTTACCCACCACTGTCCCGCCGACTGGGTGAGGAAGGAAAACTAGTACTACGGGTTGAGTTGGATGAAAGTGGTCACATCAGTGTGGCCCAAGTGGTTAATAGCAGCGGCCACAAACGCCTGGATGAGGCCGCCCTGACCGCGGTAAAGACATGGCGATGCAATCCCCCTCGGCGTAATGGCATACCCGTTAGGGCCATTGCCCTACAACCCTTCAATTTTGTATTGCACGGAGATTAGCACGATGGAAAAAGAACTCGGCTTCGCACACTTTCTTGCTCAGGTCGATGGTGTCGGTATCAGTGTACTGGTCCTGTTACTTGGTCTATCGGTTGCGAGTTGGTACTTGATATTCACCAAGGGGATTGCCAATCTGCTGGAGGGTCAACGAGCAGAGGTCTTTCTCAAACGATTCTGGGATGCAGACTCTTTGCAAGAAGTGAATTCAACGATGAAAGGCCACCCAGCAGACAATGCCTTTGCACAGCTCGCACAACTGGCATTAGATGCCGCTACCGCTTCTGAGAAACATGACCTTCACAAGCTCGAAGCTGCCGGCGGGTCGAGTGAGTTTTTCACCCGGGTGTTACGTAATGGTATCGATCAGGAGGCTACGCGTGTTGAGAATGGTCTCACGCTCATCGCCTCTGCCGGCTCTGCTGCACCCTATATCGGTCTATTTGGGACGGTATGGGGTATCTATCATGCGCTGGTTCAGATCGGCCTGTCTGGACAAGGGACATTAGACAAGGTGGCAGGACCAGTGGGTGAGGCATTGATCATGACGGCACTTGGACTGGCGGTAGCGATACCTGCTGTACTCGCCTATAACGCATTCGTGCGGCGAAACCGCATCTGGTTGGCACGGCTGGATACCTTTGCTCATGATCTATTTACACTGATCGCTGTCGGTGCCAAGACGAATAGTTCTGCGGGTGATGTGCCTCCGATGCGAGTAGCAACTCCATCCAAGGGGGGTAAATAATGGCATTCGGAAGCATGAGCGGAAGCTCGCGCCAGACCCCAATGGCAGAGATCAATGTCGTTCCATTAGTGGATGTGATGCTGGTGCTACTGGTGATCTTTATCATCACCGCGCCATTACTTACGCATTCAGTGAAGGTCGATCTGCCCAAGGCATCAAGCAGTCCCAATATCACTCAGCCAGACCATATCGAGTTTGGTATCCGTGATGATGCCAGCCTCTATTGGAATGGTGAGCCGGTAGAACTGGAACAACTGGCCGAGCGATTTGCTGCGACGGCGATGAAGAGTCCTAATACCGAACTGCATATCCGTGCTGACCGGAATGCTCATTACGAGCATGTGGCCCGTGTAATGTCCATTGCAGCAAAGGCCGGATTAGTGCGAATCGGATTCGTTACCGATCCATCCGAATTCTAGTAGCAATCTACAACAGGTTTGCATCTGGATTATCTTCATCAGAGATACGATCGTCTAAATAATGCTGATGGTCCCATCATGACTCACCCCCCAAAGCCACCGGTAGCTCCTGCAGTACGCCCCTTCACTTGGCGTCACATCCTGTTGCATAGCGCCATAATTGCCCTTGCTCTGGGTCTAGGGCTCATGAGCTGGTACATCTCAAAACCGGTGACGGCCAGGCTACATGAGACCGAACCAGGGCAACGTCTAACCATTCAAGCGACGCCAGATATCATCGTTAGCCTGGATAGCGACAGTGCAATCACGGTTTCTAATACTCAGCCTCCTTGGATTGAAGTGCTACGAGGCAATGCTTATTTTGATGTTACGAGTGAGGATTCTGAAAAACTAGAAGTCAGGATTGGCGCCGTCCGCATTAAGGATATCGGCACCCGTTTCAGCGTCAGGATGCAACAAAAAGGGGGCAGCGTCGCAGTGGCCGATGGGCAGGTCGAGATCCATATGGAAACTGGAATATATCTGGTCAGCGCGCGTGAGCATGCAGATTTTGACAGTGCACGAGTGACCAAACATAGAGTCATCACCGAGGCCGATGTCGCACCATGGCGCCTAAATTGATAGAACTTAGGAGAAACTTGACGGCCCACTGATTAAGAAAATTCTATCTTATTCTGAGTATTAAGTAGCAGACAGTCACCCCTCTTGGCAGAGAATTCTCAGCGTTTTGTTGCTGCCGATGCATCGCTCCAGATAACTCGCAGAGCATCCCACAGACCATTCCGTAGAGTTTTTAGATAGAGCGTATTATCGCTTAGGCCACTCACCAGCCGGCGTTGTGCCTTGCCGAGGTTGTGGTAGGGCATGCTCATGAAGAGGTGATGCGTGGCATGGTAGCGCAAACCCAGCGGAGCCCACATCTCAGTAATAAAAACGTTACCAGAGATATTGATGGAATCGAGATACTGTTCAACGAAGCCCATCCTGTGCTCACCTGGATTTCGGTAGGCATGTGCGGCGAGCGTGCGTATCGAATTGAGAAAGAAAATGGTCATGCCGATTACATACCAGAGAATAAACGCTTGGTAGGGTAGGATATCTAACGCAATGCAGGTAATGATAATCAACGCGAATAGAAAGGTAGCAAACTCCTGAAGCTGCCAATGCTTGTCATTTCTGATGGCATTTTCTGCTCGCCTATAATTCAAATCGATAGTGAGAGAAGACACCCGTTCCCAAATAATCTTACGCAGGGATGGAATCAAATAAGAAATCGGTGCCAGCAACAAAAAGCGACCGATGAAAAACAATGGCAGAGCAAACGACAGCAGGATATGACCGATCATCTCCCTCGGCTTTCGAGTGGCGAATGGGACGTACTCTCCATCCTTACTGGTACCGTAGATATCGGGTTTATGATGGTCAGTATGCACGCCATCATAGGTAAAGGATGGAACCAGGAGTGGGATACCACAGATGAGATTCCATACCAGTCGAAATGTTTGGAATGTGCCTTTCTTTAGGTGTGCTAGCTCATGAACAAAAATCACCGCACGATAAAGTGCAAATGTAGAGACTATACAAGACAGAATCTGCCAGATAGAGAATAGAGGCATATACAATGCCGTCAAAAAAGCTGCCCAGCCCAGTGTGATATGGAAGAGAAAGTCTGCCCAGTAGATCCAAGGGTTGGGCGTCATCAGATCTCGCACCAGTTCATGCGCTTCTCGAAGTGGAAACTCCTTGGCATCAGTCGTGCCGATCACTTGTCGAGGCCCCTCGGTGAGCAATGTCTCATTATCCCGGTCAAAGAGATCATAATTTTGTGATTGCGGTCGTTGCATACGCTAGGTTATCAAGATT